>Ga0222626_1000569_pt1 | contig 20722 bp, 14 predicted proteins | sample AntAcemetageno91_FD_179862 | JGI IMG/M metagenome (GOLD analysis project Ga0222626, IMG submission 179862) | Saline water microbial communities from Ace Lake, Antarctica - #91 | ecosystem: Environmental > Aquatic > Non-marine Saline and Alkaline > Saline | place: Antarctica: Ace Lake | collected...
CCTTTGACACTTCTTACTGAAAAGGCACCGAAACTTGATCCACTAATTTTGATCTTGCCACCGATTGATTTATGTTCTTTATTACCTTTATTAGCTCAAGGGGTAAACCATGTACCCAGCGAGCCCGTAATTTTATTTTTTTTTAAAATAAATTTATCCGTTGTTTGCCAGCAATACCGTCACAATTCTTCGAGCCGCCTGACCATCCCATAACGGTGGTACCATCGAGGACTCGGGCTCCCCGGAATTGAACTCGCGATAAGCAGCCAGAATATCCTTAGTCCCCACCCCGACCAGGCGATTGGTCCCTATCTCGCAGGTGACGGGCCGCTCGGTATTTTCGCGGAGAGTAAGGCACGGGACCTTCAATATCGTCGTCTCCTCCTGGATACCTCCGGAGTCAGTTAGGACCAGCCGGGCGGAGGCCAAGAGTTTTAAAAAATCCAGATAGCCGACCGGATCGACCGGACGAAGATTCGGCATAGTTTTAAATTGTTCTGCCAGTGAAGTTGAAGCGATGCGATTACGCGTCCGGGGGTGGAGTGGAAAGATGATCGGCATATCCTCCTGAATAACTTTCAGGGCGGCGAGGATGGAGTCGAATACATCCGGATCATCAACATTGGATGGCCGGTGAAGGGTTAAAACCGCATAAGCTCCCGGCTTGATTCCATAACTCTCCAGAATCGTAGAACTCTCCGCCCGGTCGCGATTTTTGAGCAAAGTGTCAATCATTACATTGCCGACCAGGAATATCTTCCCCGGTGCCACTCCTTCCGCCAGAAGGTTATCTACCCCGCTCTGCTCGGTACAGAAGAGATAGTCACTGATCGAGTCGGTGAGGATACGATTGATCTCCTCCGGCATTGCGCGGTCACCACTCCGAAGCCCCGCCTCGACATGGGATAGTTTCACCCCCAGCTTGACCGCCACCAAACCACAGGCAATGGTGCTGTTGACATCTCCCACCACCAACACCAGATCCGGCCGGTGCTTAATCACCAGCGGCTCGAAAGCCATCATTATCTCGGCGGTCTGGCGGGCATGGGTGGAGGAACCAACTTCAAGATTATAATCTGGTCGGGGGATGCCAAGCTGATTGAAGAAGAGATCGCTCATCTCCCGGTCATAATGCTGCCCGGTATGGACTAGGAGAGGCTCAATCTCCGGAAAACTTTTATAAGCCTCCATCAAAGGAGCAATCTTCATAAAGTTGGGGCGAGCACCAACAATATTTATGATCTTAAATTTTTTCATTATTCTGCCTTCTAATAGTACTGTCTGCAATCGTCCTTCCTATAATAGTTCTGCCAGAAAGTCGGTGATCAGTCATCAGTGACCAGTAATCAGAAGGCCTCAACCGGGCAACCGGGCCAACTTCTTACCGCTCACCGCTTACTAATTACTGAGTAGACAGTTCTCTCTCAATTCCTTCAAGTATAGCAATGTCTTCCATCTCGCTCTGGAGAGAGACCGCCCTCTTCAGAAGAAGATTTACGCCGGCCTGTTCGAATATCCCGGCCAGGCAGGCGGCCACATCCTCAAATTCGCTATCAGTCGTCTCTTGAGAGAATTGATACCGGAGTATAACTGTTAATCCGCCCACTGTCTTGATCCGAAGAGAACAACCTTCCGACCAGACAACTCCTTCTTGAATTCAAGAGCGAAGCATCTTCTTGATTTCATCTTCACGGCGCATTATTTAATCGTCCCTTATTAATCGCTCTGCAGGCGATTTAAAAATTCCCTGAACCGGTCAATATCCGAAGAACAACTTATACCTACCTTCATAAATTGTTTACTCAGATAATCTAGGCGATCCCAATCATAATCAAGACTATAACAACTCATTGATCTTCACATTCATAAACCTGAACCCCCTTCTGCTTGATTATATCCGCAAATTCCGGCTCAATCAGATTGATATCGAGTAAATCCAGGGGAAAGTCAGTTAATTTTTCAGCCTCACCATATATTTTAAAAAACTGTTCCGGTTCATTTACCCCTTCCACTGCGATATCGATATCGGAATATTCGCGAAATTTTGATCTATCCCGCAATGATCCCCACTGATAGATGCGTTTGGGATTATAGCCGTTAATAATCATTCCTTTAATAGCATCAAAGTCATGAATCGCGCGGTCGTATAATACATCCAGCATTTCTTTCTTCTTCCGCTCTTTCTCCTCCAGAAACGCTTTTGCTTTTTCAATGGATATATTCATTATTTAAATTTTTCCAAAATTTAAATAAATCCGAGAAGAAAAAGCGGCCGTTTTATTCCCTCGATTTGAGTAAGATGGCTTAGAATCAATTGCTTCTCAACGTTAATACCCTTGAACTGTTCTCTGCCTTTGCCCCTGCCGCCAACCTCTACTACAATATCACCGTCCTGTGATCTCACCAGAAAATCAGGGGTTTTCCGACCGCGTTTACTCTTTAAGTAATCGAACTCAAGTCCTTTCATCCGCATCATTTCAGCGAAAAAATCCTCTCGGAGATACCCGATAGCTTTATCATATTCACGATAAAGCAACCTGAACGGTAAATACATAAGGACCTTCGGCTCTCTCAATACATTGGTTCCAGTAGGATAAACTGGATTAAGAACGAAGGTTTTTGCCAACAAATTGATATATTGTTCCGCTTTATATTTTGTAATGCCAATATTTCTGGAGAGAGAACTGAAATTAATCCCTTCTCCGGGAGATCGCCCGACAAACTGAACCATTTTTTTCAGGCCGGGGAGTTCATCAACCCGTAACCTGGCTACGGATGGAATATCTTTATGAATAATCTTCTCTAAAATATTCTTCAAAATTGGAAGAGGCTCCGGCTCTTCCAGTGAAAACGGCATCAAACCTCCTTGAAGATATGGATCAAAAAGATACTCGGTGCGAATATGACCATCCGTCCATCGTTTTCTGATAATATCTTCCAGGGTTAGCTTTGGAAGGGATAGATCTTTCCGGAAAAATAAATATTCTCGGTAGGTGAATGGATAAAGATATTCCAGTGTTGCCCGGCGGGAGAGATCAACGGTTGAGTCAAAGAGAGAAAGCGATACCGAACTGGTAAAGATAACCCGCATCTTCAGGAAATCAAATATCTTCTTCAAGCACCGATCATACCCGGGCTGGAAGTGTACTTCGTCGAGAAGAAGACATTTAACTCTATACCTCTCCCCCAGTTCCTCGGCAATTTCAAAAAGATCCTCGCCATCCAGGGTGTCAACAGAGAGATAAAATGTCCGCGGCAATTCCAGAGCGAGTTGTTTGAGCAGAACAGTCTTTCCAACCCCGCGAGGACCGACAATACCGATAAAATGCTTCCCTTCCGAAGAAGCTATTTTTTGATAGAGCTCTCGCTTTTTAGGATAGCGTTCCCCATCCTTGATCGCCAATTCATTTAACTGTAATAATTCTGATATCTTCATAAGTTATCGCCTGCGGCGTTAACTTAATGTAATTGCATGGCAATTTGATCAATACATTATTACACTGCTATCTATAATAGCTCTGGTATTGTTCAAAACTAATCTGATTTATGAATAAATCGGGTTAACGCCGACTATTTATTGTAGAGCAATTTACCAGAATACTATGCATCCTGTCAAATGATTTAACAGAATGCTATACATTCTGTCGAATGATTTGCTAATATGTATACTTCGTGGAATTAGTAGCTCAATAAAGGAGCCTATATTAAGCATCTCACATATATTGTTCGATATCTCCGCTATGCTCCGAGGGAAGCAATTTGTGAAAATTCGTGTCCCCGAAAAATGCTTGCAGCATCTCGGGGTAAAAATTTGTGGACTGCAAAGAAGCCAAAGCGAGGGAAATTATGCGTTTTTTGCGCATTTTATGGCTTTAACAATTAAAGACTGATCGTCCGATTCTCTCTGGAGGCTGTCACAGCGGCGAAACTGGCCCGGGTCACGTTGATCAGTTCTTCAAATGGGATTAACGGCTCCCCTCCCTGCTCCACCCAATCGATAAAGGCGGAGATCTCAGCCCGGTGCCCCTTATCCTGCCGCCGTGGCTTGAAGGTACGGAACCCTTTAAACCCGTATCCCCTGGTAATCCGGAAATTTTCCATCTTCAGAACCCGTCCATCGAAAAATATCTCCAGCATCTCTTTAGGATAACTCTTGGTCCCGTTGGCAAAATAGTTGACCGTCCCGATCGAACCATCGGAAAATCCCAGAATAATCGAAGTCTTATCATCCCGGACTGCCGGGCCATCCCCGACCATTAGCGCGGAGACAGTTCGAATCGGAATGCCGGCAAGATAGGAGAGGAGATCGATAAAATGACACCCTTCACCGATAATCCTCCCCCCTCCCCTCTCCGGATCCTGGGTCCAGTGATCGGGAGGGATAACGCCCGCATTGATTGTCATACTCAGGCAGAGGGGGCCGGAACGGCCGTGGAGGAGTTTTTTGATCTTGATGGTATGGGGACTGAAACGGCGGTTGAAGCCGACGGTTAGGGAATGGGGAATGGAGAATGAGGACTGGGCGGACTCTGTAGCCGCGGTCGCTGACCGCGGAATAGAGCGGTAAACGGAGATGATCTCATCCAGCTCGGCTTCGTTCATGGCCAGGGGTTTTTCCACGAAGGTATTTTTTCCGGCCCGGAGAGACTCGATAACGAAGCAGGCGTGGAGATGGTGGCCGACCGTGATGAAGACGGTATTGACTTCCGGATCATCCAGAATCATCCGATAGTCGGTAACCGCCTGCTCCCCGCCATACTTTCGAGCGCCTTCTCTCGCGCCTGCGCCATTGAGATCCGCGACATAAGCCAATCGAGCCGGAGATTTGGCGAGGATCGGAAGGAGAATCGCGTTGGCAAAGTTCCCCGCCCCGATCACTCCCGCTACCGCGTTGCCGGCGGCGGCGGAAGAAGCCTGCTTCAACCTCACCGCACTAGACCGCTCAACCGAGCCGGGATACTGGAGGATAATTCCCAATGAATCGGGGCTTCCCGCTACCTTATCATAGGCCGCGCCAGCATCAGCAATCGGGAATCGATCGGTGATCAAATTACCAACCAGAAGTCGTCTCTCCCGCAGTGCTTCCAGGATCGCTTCAAAGTTCTGCTCTTCGGTCCAGCGGACAAAACCATACGGATAATCCCGGCCGCCCTGTTCGTACTTTTCGTCGTAGCGCCCCGGGCCATAGGAACAGGAGACCTGAAACGAGATCTCCTTCTCATAAAAGTCGCTCCGCTGAAGGTTCAGGCCGATCACGCCAACCAGAATAATCCGCCCTCGTTGCCGGCAAGCCCGCGCGGCCTGATGGACAATCTCATCGGTCTTAGCCGAAGCGGTGATCAATACCCCATCTACTCCCCTTCCCCCGGTCAGTTCCTCTGCCGCCGCGATCGGATCACCGGAGGCTGTGAGATCGACAGTCCGGGCGCCGAACTCTTCGGCCAATTTCAAGCGCGCAGGCATAAGGTCAACCGCCAGTACCTCGCATCCATTGGCCCGGAGGAGCTGCACCGTGATCAATCCGATCAGGCCCATCCCGAAGACCATAAACTTCTCTCCCAATTCGGGCCTGGCCCGCCGCAACCCCTGGAGAGCGATACTCCCCAGAACCGTAAAGGGCGCCTCTTCATCGGTTACATCATCCGGAATCTTCGCGCAGAGATTTCGGGGGACGGAGACGATCTCGGCGTGGGGACCGTTACTGACCACCCGATCCCCCGGATTAAGGTCATGGACCCCCGAGCCGGTTTCCAGTACCACTCCGGAATTGCAGTAACCCAGCGGGAGGGGCTGACCGAGCTTGCGGAATACCGCGTCCAATGTCGGCATCAGTCCATCGGCACTGATTTTATCCAGAACCTGTCGGACCTTATCCGGTTTCTGCCGGGCCTTGGATAGAATATTCCCCTGGCTGAATTCTACCAGCATCCTCTCGGTGCCGGGGGAGATCAAGGTAGCCCGGGATTGGATCAGTACTTCCCCGGCCCCTGGATGGGGAGCGGGTATATCCGCTATTTCTAGTTCCCCTGTTTTTAAGTGCTGTAATATCTGTCTCATATAAATTAGCGCCTGCGGCGCTAATTTAGTTTTGAACAAAAACTATCATGAGTCTATTAAGGAGATAATGAAAAGAATTTTAATAAGAAAATCATGGTATCAAATATAATCGCACTTGTCAAGATGGTCCATAACTAAGGAATAACTAAGGACTTATCTAAGGGCGGTACCAAGGAAGCAGCCGGGGGACACCATACTTAATTAAGAATTAAGTATTGTGTCCCCCGAATTATTTAGATATATTGTCCCCCGAATTGATAATTGATTATATAACCACGGGATAATGGCATAAATTGTTCATCCGGGGAAAAATAGATTTCTAAATCGTTTGCATCAGAAACCGCAAGAAATGCTTAAGATGATCAAACCAAAAAACATATTAATCCTTACATCCATGCTTTTCTTGTACGCCTGCAGCCCCAGCCCAACCCCCAGTCCCCCCCCCCCCTGGAAGATAATGTTAATCAGTATCGATACCCTGCGGGCCGACCATCTCTCTGTATATGGATATGCCCGAGAAACCCCGAACATAGACGCACTGGCTCGTGATTCTGTGATTTATGAACGAGCTTACACAAATGGCTGCTGGACAATGCCCAGCCATATGTCAATGTTAACGGGGACTCTTTCTGCACGGCATGGTGTCAATATGTCGTGGTTTCACCGGGAAGGGAAAGATACCTACCGAGCTTTAAGTGAAGAGATAAAAACTATCGCTGAATTGCTCCCGATGAAGTCTGTTAAATTTGCTAGGTTGCCCGAAGCCTTGGGATTTAATCGCGGATTCTATATTTCAGAGAATAGCGACCCTTTTCAAAATGATACAGAATACAAGAGCTTGATTAGGCTTTTCGATATATTCAGTAAATCGGATTTTTTCTTTTTCGTTCATACCTGGATGGTTCACGCCCCGTATTCCGATGGCCTTTACTTTACCGATGATCCTGAAGTCAGAGACTATATCTATAATTTACGAGAGACAAGCAAAACTGGCAGCCTGGAACTTAATAAATATCTCGAGGAGAGTAACGCATTTACGGTTGAAAATTGTATCGATCTTTATGATGGGGGAATCCATCGTGTTGATCGCGAAATAGGTAGGCTAATGGAGGATTTAAAGAAGAAGAAGCTCTACGATGAAATGCTCATAATTATTACTTCTGACCACGGTGAGAATTTCAATGATCATTACAAAGGATTTTACGGCGATCACGGCAAAGATTTTTACGAAGAATATGTACGGGTGCCGCTGATCATCAAATTCCCATATTCCAAGCCAACAGGGCGGGTAAAGAACCCGGTATCTCTGATCGATCTGGTCCCTACAATCCTTGATTATTGCTCCGTTGATATACCACATCAAGTACAGGGTCAGATTCTACCGCAACCGGGAGACAAATTCAGCCGAACTATTATCTCAGAATCCACCACCAAATTGAAAAACTTGGAACGTAAGATGATCTTGCGGGATGACGTTAAACTAATAGTAGATATACCTAACCCTACCGGGCCAGAGAGGATGGGAGAAGTTAAAGATTATCGGGTTTATGACTTAAAGACCGACCCGGGAGAGAGTGATGATATATCCGGACATCAGCAAATGCTTCAGGAATTGGAGCAGACAATTAAAGACTCGGCAATCTCGGGATCAAAAGAGACCAAAATAGCGGAAGATACCAAGAAACAATTACGAGCATTGGGATATTTCGGTCAATAAGAATCCCCCGAAAACGAACGAGGGATAATGCTCATTGCCTATCGGCTGAATCCGGCGCAAAAGTAAAGACATTCCAGAGTTTCCCCCCCAGTTCATAATCCTGTCGGATAGAGCCGTTCACCAGCTCCCTCCGGAGAGGGATGGTGCTATCCCAGATTACGTAACGGATGGATCTATCCCGGATAAGAAGCGGGAGATAGTCGGGCTCCTCTTCCGCCCGGTCGTGATCGATAAAGACAATCTTCCGTTTACCGAGAGCCTTCCCCTGTACCAGGTGCCCGAATATCAGGTGCCGCTGGTTCTTCTCCTTGATGGCGACCGCCGTGGTTTCATCTCCGGCCATGATCATCTCGAAGATACTCCCGTTAAAATCCTTCCAGCGATAACCCGCAGGGTAGGGAGGGCGGATAGCACTGAGTACGCTGCTGAGAGCGGGAACTGGATCTTCTTCCCCCCGGAAACGCTCGATAAAGGAAGAATGAATGCTGAGACTGAAGAACGCTTCCCATACTCCCAAGAGAGAGACCACTCCGAACCAGGTATATCCAAGCCACCGGAATCGATGGAATTTTTTCCCTGAGGTGGCGATTTTTCCGGCTACGGCGGCCAGGCCGGGAAGCCCGAGCCCCACCAGCCAGATTGTGTAACGGGACATATGGTTATGGTTATGGGGCATGGCAAAGAACATCACCAGGCAGATAAATACCAGATCAGGTAGATACCGGGTTTCTGGGCCAGCCGGTGATCCCCTTGTCTGCTTCAGCCGAATAAATATAAGCCATACCACGGCGGGGATGCTCAAAAGCCAGGCAAAACCCAATCCCCCCCAGCGCGAATCATATACATAGTTACGGGCGTCATCGAGGTGAAGGCAGCTTATCCAGTTAGAGAGAATCCGCTCGGCTTGATTCCATTCTCTGGTGCCTTCTCGATACGGCGGCTTGAATTGACGGGAGATATCCACCCCATCAAAGATCTTGTACCCTCCCATCGATACCTCAACCGGATAAAGCGGATTTCCGGTTATAAACCAGTTCCGCATCTGCCAGAAGCCACCCAGAGCAAAGGCGAATATAAGCGCCGCCGCCATGGATACCAGCGCTCGTCGGGAAGGGATTAGGAAGGTGTGATCTGACTCGCGGGACCGATGACCCTTGCGACGCGCCGCGACAACCCGGAGCGCAAGGACAAGTATCCCCGCCGGAATTAAAGCCAGACCTGGGCCCTTGGATCCGACAGCCAGTCCCAAGGCCGCCGCCAGACCGGGGCAGAGTATCTCCATGGATACCCCCCGATCCAGCCGACGGACCGTTCCGAGCAAGAGAGCGAAGAAGGCCAGATAACAGGCCGCCGACGCGGTATCGACCATGGCGGTCAGGGATTGAGCCAGGTTGATCGGGATAAAGAGAAAGAGACAGCCCGCCGCCAGAGCAAACCCGGCCGGAGCCCCGAAGATAGCCGCTAGGGCGGCGATGGAAAATCCACCCAGGGGGATAAAGATCAGGTTGATCGAGTTCAGCAGGCGCGCGCTTCCGCAGATCTTCAGGAATATAAACCCGATTGCCTCCACCGACTTCGGATAACCATTCCAGGGATAGGCGACAATCGGTCCCCAATGCGGTGATTCCCCAACCGGAATCCAGTGGACATTCCCTTTCAGCATCCAGAAATGAATTGTCGGACTATGGTAATAATTACCGTCGTAGGAGAAGTCGGGGAGCGTGTAGGCAAGAATCCAGAGGACGAGATAGAGCAGTAGAGTGAGAATCACAAAGGCGATCGCGATCCGGCCCGGGGATGACAGCCGACTGGATGGAGAATGATTTCGCCGAAGGCGGACCCAATAATAAACGGCAATCCCAGTCGAGATCACAACTAAAAACACCGCGAAGAGGCGTGAAATCGACACTCCCAGCAGGCTGGCCACCAGGGTAATGACCTCGCTCCCGGCGAAGAAGACCGAGAGCGCGGCGACGAGTCCGAGAATTACCTCCACAGACCGCGCCGGAAGGGAGGGCGCCCCCTCCTGAGATTTATCTTGATAACTATCGTAATGTTTCTCCCGGCTCATCAATTCATTCGCCCCCACTTTCAGGAATGCCGACATTTCCGGCACGGTCACGGTACTCGGCCGCGATATAGCGCTGGGGTAGAACCGGAGTATCGAACGGAGTCTTCGGGCGATAATTCAGCGCCTCTCCATCCACTATCCAGGCGGCATCCCGGATAAAAGGGGTGAAACAATATATATCTTCCCTGGAGAAGACCCACTGGTACGTTCCCCGGAAAAAGCGTTCCATATGCCGGTTCCAGGAAAGCTCGGAGAGATAGGAACTGACTCCATCCGGAATGGAGACCGGCCTCTCCGGAGTAATCTCCCCCTTCACGATCCCGAGGCTGATCCGCTCCAGGAGCAGTTTCTGGTCCGCGAGTTCTTTTCCAAGCATGCTTACCGAACCCCTGACCACAATGATATTGAGAGCGGCGGCGAGAATCACCGAAATACAGATAATCTTCCGCGCCGTTCTCCTCCGGCAGAAGCGATCGACAAGAAGGGCGACGATCAGGACCAAAAAAGCGTTGGCGATATACTGGTAGCGGAACTGGAGGAAGAGGTCATTAAAATTTTCGGTAGTTATCCGGCCCACCGCGAGTACGAAAAAACCCGCACCGTAAAAGAAGAAGAGTCCTCCCAGAACGGCCGGGAGACTCCGGCGGATTTTCCCGATAAAAGCCACCAATCCGCTGAGAATGATGGAGATAATCCCGACCGTAATAACAGCGTTTCGCAAGAAACTCGAGCTCCAGACCGAGACCGGTCCGCTCATCTCAACATTATGCGCGAGTTGGAGAGGCGACGCGATAAAGGGAATGATATTTATCAGGCAGCCGTTATAAACGAGATTGAAGAAGACCGCGCATAAACCGACGAATATATCCCCGATATTGGGAAGGGAGATTGAACCGGAGGTATGCGGCGCGGTTCTGGTGATAATGAATATCAACAGGTAGGCGCAATAGATTGATCCAATCATTATGGCCGCCTGACGGCGACAGACTCTATTATTTCTTTTTACAAGCAGCAGAAGCCCTAACGGCCATAAAAGATATATCTCCAGGCAAAGCAGAGAAAATAATAGCAGACACCCGATTAAAACAAGAAGCAGCTTATTCCCTCCGTTTAGATACCTGTGAAAGAGAATCAGCCCCGACAGAAAAGACGAGAAGCTGAGCAGCATACTGGTATGAAATGTCCAGGTGATTATATCGAAATGGGTAAATAGAACCGAAAAGAAGAAAAGGAAGAGCAAAAGGATGCTCTTTTTAATTTCGAGCCTCCTTCCCAGCAGGTATAGCAGAATAAGATTCAAATAATAACAGGAGAAGGCGACAAGGTGATAGCCGAAAAACTTGGCGGCAAACAGACGATGCATCAGGTAAAGAATAGGATGGGCGACGGGGCGGAAGGTACCGTCCCGCCAGGGGTCATGATTGACTACAAACAGGAAACCCGGCGGACCGGGAGAAGCATCGACCAGGTGGAAAGCGTGAAGGGCCGACCACCAGTCGCTCCGGAGAGGATTATCGAATGAGGGGAAAAAGATAAATCCTAAAATCAATAGCAGGAGGACAAAGTAACCAACGACCATCCACCGTGAGATTATCTTACTAGAGTCATTCATCTATAGTTCTCGGTCATATTGTGTGGATACAATTTCATTACTGATACTGATTTTAGATATTACTAAATTTCAAATCACAAACCTGCTTGGTAGAACCGGGATTACGAAGGCGCCATCCAGTAGCATATTCCTTGCAATGGAGTTGAGTGCAACACTCTCAGTTTTGGAGATTTGTTTGGAATTTTGGTCCTTGTAATTTGGAATTTATTTGTTATTTGGCGCTTGGAATTTGTGATTTATTGTTATTTCTACCTTAAACAATGAAATAATGAAGATAATTCACACACACAATACTACTGTGCCCCTCATTTTTCTACATACACTCCCTCATCCAGATCCATCGTCCAGTAAGCATCCTGCTGATGGAGGCTGAAACCGCCCAGCTCCGCTGGAGAGAATATCCACTGGTAGGTCCCCCAGATTCTTCTTCCCATCCCCCGATTCCAGCAGAGACGGGGAAATGAAGTAGCGAATCCGTCCGGAAGATAGAGGCGCTGATTCGCGGTTATGTCTCCGCGGTCCATCCCCTCCCTGATATTCGCCAGAAGCTCCCTGAGCGGTGCCAGCCGGACCGAGACAATATCGACATGCCGGCGGGTATAGTAAATGTTGATGGAGAAAACGGCCAGAAGAATCACCATGAGAACGACTCTTCCCTTCCGGGTTAGACGAAAAAGAGCGGAGACAACTACTGCTGCCAGGAGAATGAGAAGGGCGTTGGGGATAAGCTGATAACGGAACTGCCGGATGATATGGCTGAAGTCACTGGTGGTCGAGCGGGCAGCCACCAGGGTCGAGAAGTTACTGAGGTAGAGAAAAACGAGAAAAGCGGCCGCGGCCAAGGCCTTCCGTTTTTTTCTCCGGATAAGCAGGAAGACTATCAGGCCGGCCAGAACCAGGGTAACGGCCCCGAGTCCGTATGCCAGTGTAAGCAGCCAGGGGAGCCTCCCGATGGGGATGACACCCAGCATCTCGCTGAAACCCCGGTAGCGTCCGGGAAAAGCCAACGCCGGGATGAGGTTGACACCAATACCGGTATAGAGAAGATTGAAGAGAGAAAAAACAACGCCTATCAGACCGGACGATATTGATGGAGATGGAAGCTCGCCGGAGAGGTGGGAGGTTGTCCTGGTAAGAAAAAACAGTAATCCGTAGAACAGATACACTATTGCCAGCAGAATAACTGTCAAGATGATATCCCGCCGTGCCGGACGGGATGATGATCGGCAGAAGAGCAAAATCAGGATCGCAGGGGGCCAGAAACAGAAAGTCTCATAGCAGAGCATTCCCAAAAGGAAGAAGAAGCCGGCCGCGAAGAGAATATAACCGTTTCTCCTATCCAGATAACCAAGATATAGGATAAACCCGATCATTAGCGCGCAGAGGCCAAGGAGCAGGGAAATATGGAAAGTGAGAGATAGTACGTCACAGTGTGAATATAGTACCGCGAATACAGCGAGAAACCCGGCCAGTTCCAGAGAACGCGCCCCCAGTCTCTTCCCCAGGATGTAGAGGAGAATCAGGAAGATGCAGTAGCAGAGAAAGTTGCTGATGTGATTCCAGACAAAGCTGCTCCCGAAAACCCGATGCTCAAGATAGAGAATAGTATATAAGAGTGGGCGGAATGTTCCGTGACGCCAGGGGTCGTGGTTGACGATGTAGGGCCAGACAGAGAGGTCGGGATCGGCCCGGACCTGGTGGAAGGTAAAGAAAGCTTCCCAGTAATCAACGTGGGGCGGGTTGGAGAAGGTGGGGAGGATGAGAATAGCCAGAACAAGAAAGAGAAGCGCGAAGTAGATTATTAACGGGAGGCGCTCTGTCACGGAGACTGCTCTCCTCCCCGATCGCTCGGAGAAACAGTATCGGGATCGATGACCAACACATAAAACCAGGATGAGATCCGGTCCCAGAGGCAAGCGCTCTCACCCAGTGCCCGCGGGACCGGTATATTGGGATTCCAGATTACGTATTTAATCCTGCGGGTTCGGAGGAATCGAGCCAATTTTTCCGGATTCCCGGCCGTCTCGCAGTCAAGAAAATAAATTTGCTTCCGCCCGAAAGCATCTCCCTGGGTTAGATGTCCCACAATATTCTTCTGTCCCGGGTAGCTATTCAGCTCTCCCAATGCGACCGGTTCGTTATCGGTGAATATGCGTTGAAAGATGCTCTCCCGGAGAGGAGGTAAAATATATCCCGCCGGGTAGGGTTCAACGGCGGCGCGGAAGAGATGTCCGACTTGAAAGGAGCCTTCCCAAACTCCCTGGCGATAGAGGGAAATTCGCCTGACCTGGGAGGAAAAACTATACAGTCCTTCTGCCCAAAAAAGCGTGATGACCAGGATTATCCATCCTCTCCCCAGGGTCCGCCGGAGGGGTGTGGAAGCTCTCCATACAGTCCCGGCGACAAGGGCAAAGGAGGGGAGGCCGAGGCCGTACAACCATATAACATATCTCACCTTGTGGTTGTGCCGGGGGGGCATGGCGAAGAAGAGGATCGCCCCAATTATCATAATGCCGATCCAGGCGGCAACGGAAGGAGGGAAGAGCCCTCCCTTAAGCGGGCGTTTCCTCAACCACCGCCGGATGATGTTCCACAGAAGCCAGGCGATAGAGGGGAGGCAGCCAAAGAGCCAGAGTAGACCGATCCCCCCCGAGTTGTGGGAGACTTCAGTGAGGGCGCTTCGCCAGTCATCGGGGTTATCCAGCCAGCTATAGATGACCCGAAATACCTGAGGCCAGTCTTTGTTGACCGGAGTATTCGGAGGGGGGAACTGAAAGGGTATCTTGACACCGGGAAAGATTGTTCTCCCTCCCAACCGCAGACCGATCGGATAAAGGGGAGTTCCGGTATGAATATAGTTGCGGATATACCAGTATCCTCCCACCCCGATAGCGATAACCATCACTATACCAATAAAGATTATTCCCCATCTCCACTTCAACCTCTCTGAGCGCCCTTTCCCGGCCGCCCGGATCCAGCAAACCCCGAGGAGTGCCGGAACGGCGAAGAATAATACCGCCGAGGTTCCTTTAGCGCTGATGGACAGACCAAGGGCGCACCCCAGAGCCGGGAGGAGCTTTGTGGGGTATTGACCAATTTCAAGTTCCCGGATGGTATATGCCAGCATAGCAAAGAGAGCAATATAGAAAGAGGCCACCCCGGCATCGATATATAAATTGACCGCATGGTTGATGACGTTGGGAACAAAGAGAAAGAGAGTCCCCGCCAGGATCGAGAAGCAGCGCCCGGCCCCCCAGAGGCGGGCGAGGGCGGCGATCCCCAGACATCCGAGAGGGATGAGCATAAGATTGATCCCGTTTAGAAGCCGGTTTATCCGGAGAGCGCGGAGAAAAAGGAAACCGATTAGTTCCACCCCTTTCGGGTAGCCGTTCCAGGCGTAATCGATCAGATCATTCCAGAATGGTTCGGAGTCGACAACAATCCAGTGGATCCGCCCTTTCAGTGCCCAGAAATGAATAGTCGGATTATGATACCAGAGGCCGTCATTTTCAGCATCGGGAAGAATATAAGCCAGCAACCATAACAGGAGATAAAAAGTCAGAGCAGCTATTAATACGATGACTTCTATCTTTCCCAGGCTTTTTTCTACACCCCGATCGTAGCCCCCTCGCAACCAGCGATAATAGATGGCTGCAAAAGCAACAGAGAAGATAAGGATCGCTACAGCCACCGGCCGGGAGATGATTATCTGGAACTGACTGAGGAATAAAGTCAGCACGGCCCCCGCGGCAAAGAAGATCAGGACTCCTCCCAGAAGGTGAAAGAGCGAGGATCCCTCATCTCCGCCGCTGGAATGATGAACAGTGGAAGTTCTGAGCTGAGTCATTCTTAGAACATAGCCCTCACTTCGTTGGGGCAACGTTATTAAGTGCCTAAAGTGCGCTAAAGTGCCTAAAGTTAAAAAATTTACCTTGCCGCCGGAGGGGGGTACTAAATTGTTTAATTTTTAACAGTTATTGTCCCAATGCTTTTTGTTGAAGAAGTAATTAATATCGGGAAAATTCCGAAACAGTAAGTTAGCGCCTACATCGCTGACTTAGGAACGGTTATCTTGCCCAACTGAAACTTGCTTCCATAGATGCCCTTTCGCCGGTCATAAAATAACGCAAATAGGTCATAAGTAATCGGCTGAACCGGAATCTCCCGCGTTATTACGAAAAATTCTCCTTTCCGCCAATAAGAGGTTCCAGGATAAGGCAGAAAGAGCCATTGTTCACTCTTCTTGTTTTGTCTCCTCCTTGGTTCCGAGAGTTTATCTCGATCGGAAGGATCCACCAGTCCGTGGAGAGCCAGCCGGAAGTTGGAAGAGATAGGATCGAGGGCCTTAAATAGGAGATAAATCCGGAGTAGACCCGGTCCGACTGCTCGAGTAGTCCAGTCGTAAAACTCGATATCATCGCTGATCCGGGCTTTCGGTTGGAGGCGAGACAAAAGTTCTCGATATCGTTGCCGGACCAACTCCGCTTTGGGACCGGAACGGCCATGGCAACAGCGGAGCCATTCCCACAACTGGAAAGGATCGTTTTCAGCAAGGATATCTTCCCGATTAATCGGGAGTTTGTCGATTTGCCGCATCACCCCCAGAGGTATCTGAGTACCGTGTATGCCTTGAGAAGAATCAAAGTTCACCCTTAGCTCAAAGGGAAAATCGGGAGCGGTAATACCCGCACTAATAACAATATACTCTCCCACCTCCCAGAATTTTGTGGGGGGCAGAGGCTTAATACGCCAGAGCATATACCCCTGCTTCCGAGAAGGCTCCGGGAGAAGGGATGGATCCGCCAGTCGACCTGTAGTAGTGATACTATAATTGGATTGGAATTCCTCGATAACACGAAATAAAAAATAGAGGCGAAAGCGATCCTTACCAATTTTTTGAAAGTCAAACTCAACCAGTTCCGCCTCATCACAGAGCTTCCCGATTTCCGCTCCTTTCTCCTTGATTTTCACAGTGAGCTGACACCACTTTTCCTGGAGGGCATTGGTTACGGCTTCCGATTTCTTGAGGGCGATTATATAGTTGGACCGCGTTTCATTGATGGCAAAAAGATCGTCAGCCGCTTCAATCTCCCTGAGGAATGCTTGCTCGTCATAAATCATAGGAGGGAAGGAATATTCATCTCGTTCCGGCGAACAAGCCTGAGTTGCCAGAAAGATCCAGATTATCCCGAATGAATAAATAAAATTCATGCAGGTTCTCTTCTTTAACATAATTGCTTAATACCTCCCAACAAGACTTAATATTCGTCGCCACAAGAATAACATGCTCGGGTATATTGTCCAGAGCGATTTTTTAAAATCAACTTGGATGCCCCCGCAGTTCTGGCAGGATGCTTGCCGGAAGCATTGTCCAGCAGATTCTTCTTTCCTTGGAGGGTGTCTTCGTGCTAACTTACTTTTCTAATTGGGACAGGCATGGTTCCCCTTAATAACTCATAATTTCACTGAGGAGAAATAATCCATGAAAAAAGCTCTGATCACCGGAATAACCGGCCAGGACGGTTCCTATCTGGCTGAACTGTTGTTAAGCAAGGATTATGAAGTACACGGAATCATCCGGAGGGCTTCAACCTTTAATACCCAGAGAATAAACCACATCTACCGGGATCCCCACAGCCCTGACTCCCGCCTTTTCCTGCATTACGGCGACCTCTCGGATTCCGAACAGATTTCTAATATACTTCACAATATTCAACCGGATGAAATATATCATCTGGGAGCGCAAAGCCACGTACGGGTAAGTTTTGACATCCCGGAATACAGCGGGAATGTCACCGGCCTGGGAACGACACGGATCCTGGAAGCTATCCGACGAACCGGTTGCCGGTCAAAGTTCTACCAGGCTTCCTCAAGCGAGATGTTCGGCTCCTCCCCTCCCCCGCAGAATGAGAAGACCATCTTTCAGCCCCGCAGTCCTTACGCATGTGCAAAGGCTTACTCATTCTGGATGACTAAAAATTACCGGGACGGCTATAATATCTTTGCCTGCAACGGCATTCTCTTCAACCACGAATCTCCCCGGAGAGGTGAGACTTTTGTAACCAGGAAGATCACCCGGGGGATTGCCGATATCCTGGCCGAAAAGCAGGAGTTTCTCTACTTGGGCAACCTGGAGGCGCAACGGGACTGGGGTTTTTCGCCGGAATATGTACTGGCAATGTGGATGATGCTCCAGAGGGATGAGCCCGAAGATTTCGTCATCGGCACCGGTGAGACTCACTCGGTCCGGGAGTTCGTCGAAGCGGCCTTCTCCTACGCCGGCCTGGATTGGAAAAAACACGTCCGGATTGACCCCCGGTACTACCGCCCCACCGAAGTAGAAGCCTTGAAATCCGATCCCTCAAAGGCCAGAGAGTACCTGGGTTGGTCAGCCCGGATTACTTTCAGTGATATCGTAAAAATCATGATGGACGCCGATTTAAGGAAAAACTCAATTGAAAGCCCCGGGGAAGGTGACATAATCATTAAAGAGAAAATGGGAGAAAAGTGGTGGGGGAAGGATTAAAAATTTATATGCAACTATTCAGGTAGAAGGTTAAAGGCTGAAGGTCAGTAATCATAGGTGACAGCTAAAAATGGGGAGCCCAGCCTTGTGGGAGAGGTTTTAAACCTCGATCCAGGGACGAGCAATCGGGGTTAAAAACCCCTCCCACAAGGAAAATACTTTTTATTGATTACTGACAACTAACCCTCAATTTTCAACTTGAACACCAAAATCCTGGCAAGGCGAGCAATGCGGCGCCTTTAACCTTTAACCTTCAACCTAAAAACACTTCAGCCTTCAGTCTTCAACCTAAACACCTATAAACGGAGTTTATAACAATCATGACCTCATTAAAAAATAAGCACATACTTGTCACGGGGGGAGCCGGTTTCCTTGGCTCCCACCTGGTGCGTCTGCTCAAAACAAAAGGATATAATAACGTTACCGTACCCCTGGAAGAAAATTGGGATCTATGCAATGAAAGTGCCATCATTGGTCTGCTGAAATCAGAAAAGCCCGAGATTATTCTCCACTTGGCGGCGGTAGTTGGCGGCATTGGCGCCAACCGGGAAAATCCCGGTAAGTTTTTTTATGATAACATCATCATGGGTGTTCAATTGATGGAACAGGCCCGGCGATACGAAGTGGAAAAATTTTTAACCGTGGGAACTATTTGCGCTTACCCAAAATTCACCCCGGTACCTTTTAAAGAAGACGACATCTGGAAAGGATACCCGGAGGAGACAAACGCCCCTTATGGACTGGCCAAGAAAATGTTGTTGGTCCAGGGACAAGCCTATCGCCAACAATACGGTTTTAACGCCATCTATCCCCTCCTGGTCAACCTATACGGACCGGGGGATAACTTTGATCCCCGAAGTTCCCACGTGATCCCCGCCCTGATCAAGAAGTGCTTTGACTCTCGGGATGCAGGGGAAGAAAGCATTACGGTCTGGGGCACCGGGAAAGCCTCCCGGGAATTTATTTACGTGGAGGACGCCGCGGAAGCACTCGTTCTGGCTCTGGAACGTTACAACAAACCCGCCCCCGTCAACATCGGGACCGGACAGGAGATTACCATCCGGGAACTGGTTCATTTGATTGCCGAACTATCCAGTTTTCAGGGGGAGATTTGCTGGGACACCGAAAAACCGGACGGTCAGCCCAGAAGATGCCTGGATACCTCGAAAGCCAAACAGGAATTCGGTTTTACGGCGAAAACCACTCTGCGGGAAGGTCTGCGAAAAACGATAGAATGGTACCGGGAAAATCGGGGATAATTCCCCACGTTCTACCGCTTCCATCGGACATTTTTCATTTCTTGCAGCAAGAGGCGAAGTTCCTTATCCCATCGATCCAGAATGTATTTTTTTGAAAAATGCTCCTGGTAGATGTTGTGGCAATGCTCAAAGATACCGCGCATATTCTCCCTGGAAACTGCCAATTTTTCCAACTCTGCCGCCACGGCCTGCAGCGTCTCGGGCTGCAAAACCCATCCCACCCTATATTCCTTAATCCATTTTGCGATAGCTGAATCGGGGCTCCCGGAAAAAATCACCGGCCTGCCAATGGCAAGGGCTCCAAAGAATTTGGAAGGGACAACGGTCCCGGTCCATCTCTCTCTAAGGCTTACGATATGGATATCGGCGGCGCTGAGCCTCTCCCACAATCTCTCCTGGGGGGCAAAAGGCACAAACTTGACGTTATCGTCCTGCAGTAAAACGGCGGACTGAAGAAGATCAACGCAATTACCTCGAACGCTTAAGGCAAGATTGATGTTTTCACCCCGCAAACGTCGCATCAATTGAAGAATAAGATCGTAGGAGTGGGCTCTGCCGAAATTACCGGAATACATCAGCCCAAGCCGCGGATCCCCGAAGATCGTCTCTCTTTCCGAACTATCAGGTTGTAGAGCGTTTCTGGGTTCGGCCAGAGCCCATGGGGTCAACGTTGCCTCCTGCGCGCCTGATTCATACACTTCCAACTTTTTACGCATACAGGAACCAATATCCACTATCATGGCACAGTTTTTATACGCCAAACGCAAAAGGTATTGGAATATCCTGACCATGAAACTCCCGTCTCTGAAAACACCGTCGGCAATAGCCGCTTCAGGGTAAAGATCGAAGCACCAATGAACAATGCGCATCCGAGGACGAATCATCTTCCAAAAAATGGCAACGAGAACACTCAGAACCGGATCCGTCCCGACCACTAACACATCAGGAATATGCTTTTTCCTGAAGGCAAGAAGGCTCCAGGCGCAAATCATCCAGGCGGCATTCAGCAAACGCCCACTCCTGGAAGACTGCCGAAAACGCGGACGCCAGAGCCGCCGGACTTCAATACCATTCCAATTCTCTCGGGCGGAAAACTTTTGTGTATCGTCACAATGTCCACGGTTGCTGGATATAGCTTCGACTTGCCATCCGCGATCTCTTAATCCTTCGCATAATCCAGTGAAGAGTTGAGCGCTGACAACATCATCAGGGTGAAAATAGTGGTATAATACCAGGATCTTTGCCATAGAGATTATCCGTGGGTGGAAGCTATCATCGACATTGTTTTCGGCTGCCCTTTTCTGACATGCCTATTATACAATCGAAGTCCTTCCCGACACCTTCTCTCTTGATTTTCGCAACGATTTTCTGGAGAGACCCCCATCCCCTTTCGTCGGTATGCCAGTTCGGCGGAATATTCTTGTAGAAATTCCTGCAGTGTCGGCATAACCCACGATCGTCGAAGGTATTCTTCGGATCC
>Ga0222626_1000578_pt1 | contig 20389 bp, 18 predicted proteins | sample AntAcemetageno91_FD_179862 | JGI IMG/M metagenome (GOLD analysis project Ga0222626, IMG submission 179862) | Saline water microbial communities from Ace Lake, Antarctica - #91 | ecosystem: Environmental > Aquatic > Non-marine Saline and Alkaline > Saline | place: Antarctica: Ace Lake | collected...
GATAATGTCCTTTCCTGTCATAATAACCTCCCTTCAAAGAGGTATTATAACATATCAAGAAAGTGACATTTCTAAATTGGTATAATGTGACATTATCATATTGGGATTACAACAAAAATTGGGCAATTAATTTAGTCCCCTTAAAGCTTGATTACCCTGTCTGAAATAGCCTTTATTACGTATGGATCGTGAGAAATAAAAAGAAGCGCCAGGTTCTCTTCTCTCCTTAATCTCGCGAAGAGTTTTAGTATGTGCACCTGGATAGGTAAGTCAAGGCTCGATACAGGTTCATCACATATTAGCAGCTTTGGTTGCGTTGCTAGGGCTCTGGCGATATTTACGCGCTGGCGCTGTCCGCCTGAAAGTTGATGCGGCAACCTGTCCAGGATACTATAATCCAGGCCCACTTTTTTAACAAGTGCCCTAACATGTTCTCTGTAATCCTTTTTCAAGACAGTCTTATGGATTACGATAGGCTCAAGGAGGGTATCTCTTATTATGATCTTAGGGTCCAAGCTTGCTAAAGGATCCTGAAAAACTATCTGGACCTTCTGCCTGAATTTTTTAAGATTACGTTTCTTAAGCAGGGAGATATCTTCCCCCCTGTAAAAGATGCTTCCGGCTGTAGGTTCAATAAGGCGGCATATTATCTTTGCAAGAGTCGTCTTTCCGCATCCTGACCTCCCGACAATACCGACACTTTCGCCGTAATCGATCTTAAAGCTTATATTGTCGAGTACCTTTACCGCGCCAAAATCCTTTGTAATGTTAATCGCCTCTATCATTCTATTAGACTAACCTTTCCAAACATCTTTTTTCTTTTCTCATAATTTCAATTTCTCAGGCATTGAAAAAAGCAATAACTTGGTATATTCATGTTTAGGAACCCTTAATAATTTCTCCGCGGTGCCTACCTCAACTATCTCTCCTCGATACATAACAGCGACCTGGTCCGCTACTCTTTGGACAATGCGCATATCATGCGTTATTAATAAGACGGATAATGATAACTCGTCACGCAGCTTAAGAAGCAGCTTAAGTATCTCATTCTCTGTATCGGTATCCAGGGCTGTTGTAGGCTCATCAGCTATTAATAGTTTTGGCCCTGTTGATATTGCCATAGCGATCATTGCGCGCTGTTTCATCCCACCTGAAAGCTGATATGGGTATGAATGATATACGCGCTCAGGATCATCTATTTGCGCTTTTTGCAAAGAGGCTATAGCAATGCCTTTTGCGTCTTTCTTTGTTGTTATCTTATGCACAATTAATGCCTCATCTATCTGCTCGCCTATGGTAAAAACCGGGTTCAATGACGAGGCAGGCTCCTGGAATATATACGTAATCTGCTTCCCTCTTATATCCTGAAACTCCTTTTGCGAGGACTTTAGTATATTCTTATTATCAAGTATGACAGAACCAGCGCTTATCCTGCCATCTCTCTGGTTTATAAGACCAGTAATAGCGAGTCCAAGTGTAGTCTTTCCGCAACCAGACTCCCCTACAAGGGCAAAGATAGCCCCTTTTGGAATCTTCAAGCGCACGCCATCAACAGCTCTTCCCTCAACACAAGCTTTGCTGTGATTTGCTGAGATGGGGCCAACAGAACTATAAGGCGGATCATCCCTATAATACTCTACTGTCAGATCGTTTATACTTAGCATATCTTTTTCTTAGGGTTAAAATACTCTCTTAGGCCTTCGCCTAAAAGGTTATAGCCTAAAACAGTTATCAGAATAAAAAAACCCGGGAAAAACATAAGCCACCAGCATACGCCTAAGGATGCCTTTCCCTCCATCAATATATTGCCCCAACTTGGTGTTGGTGGCTGAACTCCCAGACCTAAAAAACTCAATGACGATTCCAATAAGACCGCGGCCGCGACACCTAAAACAGCGCTAACCAAAACAGGGGCTATCGCATTTGGTATGAGATGCCGCACTATTACCCTTAAATCACTAGCGCCTATAGCCTTTGACGCGAGAATAAACTCACGTTCTTTTAAGCTTAACACCTCTGCTCTTATTAACCGCGCCACCCCCATCCAGCTGGTGATACCTATTACTACCATGATATTTATTATATTTGGCTCAAGTATCGCGATGACAGCTAAAATGAGAAAGAATGATGGGAAGCATAACATAATATCAACAAATCTCATAAGCGCTGTATCTATCCTGCTTCCATAGTAACCTGCCACAGAGCCTATTAATAGGCCTATTAGGACTGATATTCCGACGGCAACAAAGCCGATTGATAAGGATATCCTTGACCCAAAGACAACCCTGCTGAAAAGATCCCTGCCAAGATGGTCCGTTCCAAAGATATGCGCACTTGATGGAGCAAGTAAGGCATCTTCTACATCGATAGCAAGAGGATTGAAAGGCGCTATTAACGGCGCGAATATAGCCATAATAGTCAGCCCCCCTACCACAAGCACTCCGGAAAGCACTAGCTTATTTTTAGATAATAACTTAGATAAAAATAAGGATTTAGAGCTATTTCTCATATCTTATCCTAGGGTCTGCAAATAGATACGATATGTCCGCTAAGAAATTGCCCAGAAGTGTTAACAGGGCACCTATTACAAGCACCGCCATTATCACAGGGTAATCTCTTCCCATAACTGATTCAAAAAAAAGCCTGCCCATACCCGGAATGCCGAACACAGACTCGACTATAACACTGCCTCCGATAAGACCAGGCACAGAAAGACCGAGTATTGTGATAATAGGCAAAAGAGCGTTCCTTAATGCGTGTTTATATACAACTCTATTCTCTGAAAGCCCCTTTGCCCGCGCTGTCTTTATGTAATCTTTATGCAAAACCTCAAGCATGCTGCTTCTCATATATCTGCTCATCGCTGCTAAAGAACCAAAGCACGATACAAATACCGGCATGATAAGATGTCGTCCAATATCAAGGAATTTACCAAATATTGACAAGCTATCAAAATCAAATGATGTAATGCCCTGGATAGGAAGCCAACCCAGGGTTATACCAAAAAATGACATGAGCATAAGAGCAAGCCAGAATCCGGGAATTGCAAACCCTACAAAAACAAAGACCGTTAAAAAACGGTCACAGAATGAACCTTCTCTTACAGCACTTATTACACCTATCGGTATCGCTATAAGCAATACGATAGATATTGATAATATGTTTATCAGAAGAGTTATCGGTATACGGCTTGCGATCTTATTTATAACTTTCTGCCCATCAATATATGATCTACCAAAGTCGAATGTCGTGATTTTTTTAAGCCAGCTGAGATACTGTACATATAACGGCTTGTCCAGTCCATACTGGATAACAAGTTTCTCTCTGGCCTCAAATGAAACCTTTGGATTTAATGTTGTCGAGGAATCAACAGGGCTTCCCGGGGCAAGATGTATCACGCAGAATGATATAATAGATATACCCAGCAACATGGGGATTATACTTATAAGACGTTTTACTATGTATCTTTTCATGATTAAGTGCTCGGTTATCACCCCTGGTATTTTTGCTGATCCTTTGGTACATACCATTTAATAAAATTATAACCTATTCCTGCCGGTGCAGGTAAGACATTTTTAAATCTTTTATGGACTACCGGCAGGCTATCCGCTACCCATAAGAACATATAAGGTTGTTCATCATAAAGTATTCTCTGTATCTCGTGATATATCTCGGCACGAGCTTCCTGGTCAAAAACGTGCCTGCCCTGAACGAGTAAATTATCTACCCGGGCGTTTTTGTAGCTTATAAAATTAAATTCTCCTTTACCGGCCTTTGATGAATGCCAGATATCAAAACAATCAGGATCGCGGGATAATCCCCAACCCATAAGTACAGCCTCAAAACGTTTCTTATTTACAAATTCTGTTAAAAAGACGCTCCACTCCACTACTTTTATTTTTACCTTTATACCGATAGCCCCGAGTTGATGTTGTATTATCTCAACCGCACGCTTTCTTAAATCATTGCCCTGATTTGTAAGTATAGTAAACTCAAATATTTCGCCATCCTTCTCAATAACACCATCACCATCCGTATCGCTCCAGCCTGCCTGAGCAAGCATATCTTTTGCTTTTAACGGATCGTAACCAGAAGGCTTGAGCTGCTTATCATATGCCCATGATTCCGGAACAAATGGACCTGTGCAGACCCTTCCAAGGCCCATTAAGACACCGTAAATAAGCGCTTCTTTGTTAACAGCATAGTTTAATGCCTGGCGCACTATCTTGTCTTTAAATTTATCATTGAGAAGGTTATACCCTAAATAGGCATATCCAAATGATGGATATTTAAATTTATTATAAGCGGCCTTAAAAAAATCACTGCTTGTCTGTCTGCGATATTGCAAAGGCGTAAGAGCCATGGTATCCAAGGCTTCGGCCTGTAACTCTAAAAACATAGTAGCGGTATCGGGAATAATCTTGTATACATATCGATCTACATAAGGACGGCCTTTAAAATATTCATCATTCGCTACTAAATCTATGCGCTGTCCACTCTTCCAGCTTAAAAACTTATATGGACCCGTACCTACGGGGCTACGCCCAAACCTTGTCTTATTCAGGTCCTCATTCTCTAAAATATGCTTTGGCATGATCCACATGCCCCAGGATGAAAGTGCCGGAGAAAAAGGCTGCCTATAGGTAACCTTTATTTTATATGGGTCGATTATTTCAAGGGACTCTATTTTTAAAAAATCACCGCTGTAGGGAGTCCTCACTTTAGGATCTATTAGCTTCTCATATGTAAACTTGACATCTTCCGCAGTAAAAGGTAGACCATCATGCCATTTAACGTCTCTACGGAGATTGAAGACAATGACACGTCCTTCTTCCTCTATATCCCAGTTTAAGGCAAGTTCGCCTATGATATTTAGATCCTTGTCATACCTGATAAGACCGTTATACACAAGGCCACATATATCATGCGAAGCAGAGTCTGAGGCCACAATAGGGATAAGTGTTGTAGCGTCTCCGATAGAAGCCGATATTATGGTATCTCCATATGCTGGGGATCCTGCTTCTGCGTGATCAATAGCAGGCATCACCCTTCTACCGCATCCGGATAGAGTAAGAATAAGCAATAAGGCCGCTGTGATATACAGCGGCCTTGTATGATTTTTAATTGTAATCCCCATAGCACCTTTAAGAACGGTTCTTTAAGCACGAGTACCTGTGTTTGAGAACCGTTCTTGATTACTGTTCTTGATTACTTACCTGAAAAATCCCTCTTATCCTCTTCGGTCGCGGGACGTGTCTCTTGCTTTACGATCGTCTCTTTTCCGGTCTTAGGATCAATATTTACCTTTTTCACAGTCACTGTATCGCCGCTCTGAGATTTTCCCGCAACAGGCGCGATCTTGACATTTTCCATGATAGAGGCCTTTCGCCTACTGGATAAGAAAGCCAGGGACAATGAGGTGCACAAAAACAGAACCGCACTTACCTCTGTTGCCTTAGTCAGAAAATCCGACGCCTTCTGTCCGAAGATGGTAGTCTGCGAACCTCCACCGCCTCCGCCGCCGAATGTATCAGCAAGGCCTCCACCCTTTCCTGCCTGAAAGAGAATAACAGCGATCAAAATCAGAGAAACAATTACGTGTAATATGAGCACTAATGTATACATACTATTATACCGCTCCTTTCACAATATCACTAAATGAATCTATCTTTAAGCTGGCACCTCCAACAAGTGCGCCGTCTACATCCTCTTTCTGCATCAACTCTTTTATATTATCAGGCTTAACGCTTCCACCATACTGAATTCTGGTCTCAGCCGCCACTTCCCCATCGAACATATCCGCTAAAAGCTGCCTAATATGTTGGTGGACTTCCTGTGCCTGCTCAGGCGATGCTGTCTTTCCTGTTCCTATGGCCCAGACAGGTTCATAGGCAAGAACGACATTATTCATATCAGTCTTTGAAAGCCCCTGTAATGAGCCTTGTACCTGATTCTTTATAACATCGGAGGTCTTATTGGCCTCACGCTCCTCTAATACTTCACCTACACATACAATAACCTTTAGGCCCCCTACCAAAGCCGCTTTAAGCCTCTTATTGACTGTTTCGTTTGTCTCATTAAAATACTGTCTTCTCTCGGAATGGCCAACTATTACATAAGAGCATCCCACGTCTTTAAGCATAGTAGTTGAGATCTCACCGGTGAAAGCGCCGTTTTCCTGCCAGTAGACATTCTGAGCACACAGCTTTATATTTGAATCCATAGTAAGCTCATTCACATCGGATAAAGCTGTAAACGGTGGGCCGACTACTATATCTACTGCATTAACATCAGACAACTCACGTTTCAAGCCGTTGACTAATTCAACCGCTTCTTTTATAGTACTGTTCATCTTCCAGTTACCCGCAATAATTGGTCTTCTCATGCTTCCTCTTTTTTTTCGTATCGAGTCATGCGTTGCGCGTATTGCGTGAAACATTCTACGCAATACGATATACACAATACGCAATACAGGTATATTTAATATTTACTTGTCACTCAATGCCGCTATACCGGGAAGAGTTTTACCCTCAAGATATTCAAGAGAGGCTCCGCCACCGGTTGAAATATGTGACATCTTATCAGCAACACCAAACTTGGCAACCGCTGCCGCTGTATCGCCGCCGCCTATTACAGATGTCGCTTTTGAATTTGCTATAATCTCCGCAAGCGCCTTTGTCCCATTAGCGAATCTATTATTTTCGAAGATCCCGACAGGCCCGTTCCAGACAATAGTCATTGCCTTGGATAAGATGCCCCTAAAGAGCTCTATGCTCTTGCGTCCGATATCTACCCCTATCCAACCTTCCTGTATGCCCTCACCTTCTGATGTCTGCACATGAACAGCGGTCTCAATATTATCAGTAACAACATGGTCCACAGGCAGTACAATCTCGATGGACTTGGCCTTTGCCTTATTAAGTATCGCCTTTACCGTCTCCTCCATGTCAGGCTCAAAACGTGATAAACCGATATCCACGCCTTCTACTTTCATAAAGGTATATGCCATGGCACCCGCTATGATTATTGTATCTGCCTTTTCCATCATATTCTCAATAACAGGTATCTTATCAGAAACCTTTGCCCCACCTAAAAGAAAAACAAACGGCTTCTCCGGATGTGTAAGTATTCTCTGAAAGTATTCTATCTCTTTTTCAACAAGAAATCCTGATACTGACTCGAGGTAATGCGTAACCCCCTCTGTCGAGGCATGCGCTCTGTGACATGTACCAAAAGCGTCATTTACAAATATATCTCCCAACAAACTCAAGTCTTTAGCGAAACCGGGATCATTATCCGTCTCTTCCTTGTGAAATCTTAGATTCTCAAGTAAGAGGACATCGGAATCTGCCATCGAAAAGACGGCCTGCTCAACCTCCGGGCCTACACAATCGTTAAGCATCTTAACGGGCTTTCCGAGAAGAGCACTTAGGTGCAAAACAATCAACTTAAGGCTGAATTCAGATCTTACCTCGCCTTTTGGCCTGCCCAAATGACTGATAAGTATAAGCTTGGCGTTTTGGTCAAGAATATACTTAATGGTCGGCAACGCCGCCCTTATCCTGTTGTCATCTGTAATGTTCTGGTCTTTATCCAGCGGTACATTAAAATCGACCCGCATGAGAACACGCTTACCCGCGATATCAACATCTTTTATAGATTTCTTATTCATGTGCACCCTGCCTTATTTTGTCATATACTTTATAAGGTCAACTACCCTGCAGCTATAACCCCATTCATTATCATACCATGATAAAACCTTTACCATATCACCCATACAGAATGTCTGCTCCGCGTCAACTATAGAAGATAGCGGGCATTTTTTATAATCTATCGATACAAGAGGCTCATAGCTTACGCCTAATATGCCTTTTAGCTTATTATCCGCAGCGTCTTTAAACACCTTGTTAACCTCTTCCTTTGTTACTTCCTTTTCCATCTGCATAACAACATCAACGATAGAGACCGTAGGAGTAGGAACCCTTATAGCAAGTCCGTCAAGCTTACCCTTAAGTTCAGGGATAACAAGCCCTACCGCCTTTGCAGCGCCTGTAGTAGTCGGGATCATTGATAGCGCAGCTGCGCGCGCACGACGGAGATCACTGTGCGGGAGATCCAATATGCACTGATCGTTTGTATAAGAATGTATTGTAGTCATAAGACCCTTCTTTATTCCAAAGGCATCCATTAGAACCTTTACAACGGGCGCTATACAGTTTGTAGTACATGACGCGTTAGATACTATATTATCCTTAGACGCATCGTATTTATCCTCGTTTACGCCAAGAACAAATGTAGCGATATCGCCTTTTGCCGGAGCTGAGATAATAACCTTCTTAGCGCCTGCTGTGATATGTTTTCCCGCTTTCTCCGCGTCACGAAAGATACCTGTAGACTCAACCACAACATCGACGCCAAGTTTGCCCCACGGAATATTAGCAGGGTCTCTTTCCGCTAATACCTGAAGTTTTTTACCATTAACAACTATTGAGTCGCCCTCAACGCTTACCTCATGCGGAAATGTTCCAAAGTTTGAATCATATTTTAAAAGATGCGCAAGTGTCTTAGCGTCTGTAAGATCATTAACCGCTACAAATTCTATACCTTCTACTCCGTGCTCAAGAACTGATCTGAATACATTCCGTCCTATCCTTCCAAAACCGTTAATACCTACTTTTACAGCCATCTTACCCTCCTTGAATTTTTGAAGAAAATTTGATCAGTGGCCGATAGAGCCAAAGAGTGTCTTTCTTCTTGCGTTATATTTTTACTTCCCTTAAATATCTGCTCCCGGTCTCAGGAGATGTGGAGTTAATATAAAATCCACTCCCCCATTCAAATCCCGCTATCCTGCTTAGCTTAGGTATGATTTCAACGTGCCAGTGGTAGTACTCCTGGACATTATCATTTCCATTAAGCGGTGTAGTATGCACTATAAAATTATAAGGCGGATTATTCAGCGCTATCTTCATCCGTATAAGTATCTCTTTTAATATCTCTGAAAAACTCTCTATCTGCTTATCCGCGATTTCAGAGAAATATGCCTGATGAGCTCTTGGTATTATTGATATCTCAAACGGAGAACGTGACGCAAAAGGACAGAATGCTATAAAATCATCATTTTCGCAAATCTCCCTATGGCGATAATTCCGTTCCTGTTTTATAATATCACAAAACAAACATCTCTCTTTATAATCAAAATATTTATGAGCGCATTCAAGCTCTTCCATTACCCTTTTAGGTACGATAGGAAGCGATATAAGCTGCGTGTGACTATGCTCCAGAGACGCACCCGCCGCCAAACCATAATTCTTAAATATTAAAACGTATTTAAATCTATCATCATTGCCTAATGTGATACATCTTCGCTTATAAACGTTCACCACTTTTTTGATCTGATCTATATCTAAATCCGCAAGTTGCTTATCATGGTCTGTATCTTCAACAATAACCTCATGTTCACCGACACCACTCATCATATCGAACATGCCAACACCCGTTCTCTCAATAACCGGTTCGTTCCTTAACGCGGGGAATTTATTAGGCACTGTCCTTGTCTTCCATCCCGGTGTATCGGGGGCTGAATCTATCGGGCGATCCGCGTCAACCTCCGGAGGCGTCATCTTTTCACTGCCTACGCAAAAAGGACAAGTACCACCTTCTATAATAGGGCTCTCTATATCATAACCACTGGGACCTAAGTCTTTCTCAGTGCTTATTATAACCCACCTTGCTGTCATCGGATCGAGTCTTAATTCACCCATAATCGTATCTTCCTTAGTCGCTCATATTTTGTTTTTCACGCAAAACATAAGGCATTTTTTATCGCCTCTAAACCTATACTTCCCGTAAGCATTTAGCAGCCTCTTCAGGGGGCGTAGGGTTTATATAAAACCCTGTTCCCCATTCAAAGCCGGCTACCCTTGTAAGACGCGGGATTATCTCAATATGCCAGTGATAATCAGAATCTATAGTGCCCCAGTATCCTTGCTTAGACCGCCTGTATGGTGCGGTATGGATTATATAATTATAAGGCGGATTCGATAAAAGCTTATTCATCCTCAGAAGCACCTCTTTTAAAACCTTACCGAGTTCTTTTATGTCATATTCGTTTATACTGGTAAAGTCCGCTGAATGCTTCTTAGGCAATATCCATGTTTCAAAAGGAAATCGTGCAGCAAAAGGCGCGATAGCGACAAAACCGTCGATATCAAGTATGAGCCTCTTCTTGTCTTCCAGCTCCTGCGATACGATATCGCAGAATACGCATCTATCCTTATATTCAAAATATCTTTTAGCGCCTTCCAACTCACCCTTTACACTCTTCGGGCACGCAGGGAGCGCTATAAGTTGGCTCCTGCAATGGCGTATCTTACTTGCGCCTGCCGCAGGCTTATGGTTCTTGAATATTAAAACATATTTAAAGCGTTTATCCCCTTCGAGATCTACGATCCTCTCCTTATATGCTGTAAGGACCTTCGCGATCTGCTCTGATGTCAAAGAAGACATATGTTCGACATGATCAGGGGTTTCTATGATAACCTCATTTGCTCCGATCCCATTCATCATATCGTATATGCCATGAGGCCTTTTATTTAAATCGCCTTCTATACGTAATACAGGCACCTCATTAGGAACAACTCGCACATCCCATCCCGGCTTATTCGGCTCGGTCGAGTCTTTTCTGATAGAGCGTATCTCCGGTGGAGTCATATCTTCATTACCAGCGCAGAAAGGGCAAGGGGTCACTTCCGCCATGTCTGCTGACTCTACCTTAAAATCATTGGGCCTTTTCGCGCGATCTGTCGCGATTATAACCCAACGACCTATGATAGGATCTTTACGAAGTTCTGGCATAGAATTAAACCTTTTTGAAAACAAAAAAATAGATGAAATTAGAGGTTATTATAACATAAACGATTTTAAGTGCAAGCGATTTTTTAGAGGAGGTTTATAGCAAGCTTTATCGTTATATACTTATTAGTAAGGCTATCTATAATAAAATCAAAAACAGGGACAACGCAGCTAGCCTGATAATTATACTCGGGCTCTTCCTGCGATTGTGATAACGTACAAACAGGATATCTAAAAACATGCTTAGCCTTAGATGAAAAAGTTATCGCGATATTAAAACCTTCTACTTTATCTCGCAAGACTAAACTATCGACAGAACGCGAATCTTCTCTTGTCTTGTCATCTGTAAGAGAAAAATTCATCTCCGGCGCAAAATTCAATCTTAATCTGGATGAAGATAAATTTCTAATAGAATATCTGACCATAATAGAACTACCCTGCTTCTCAATGGTAAATATCTTACGCAACAGCACGGGCCTGTTATTCACTGTGGATCTCCTGCTCAAGACTACCTTCCCCTTAGACTCTTCGGCTTTGATAATATCATAGGCAGCATCGGCAAAATCGCCGGTGTCATTATAGTTGCCGGATAAGATATGGGAAAGCTTAACATTATCTTCCAGAAAACAGTCTGTAAATAATTTTCGCCTGTGGGTATCATAATAGATCTCTTTGCGGTAGCAGGTCTTAAGATTCTTGTGATATTCTTCTTCTTTACGCGCAAGGGTATTTAAAGCATTGACCTGCTTAATCTTCATATCCCATTCTGTTATTGAGCCGCCTATAGCGGGATTGATAATAAACTTGCTCTCTTTTGTAGAGACAGTTACCTCGTCATGGCCATCACAATCCACATCTGATGTTTCAACTTTTAGCCATCGCCTTGTTTTGTGTTCTATCTGATCAAGTATTTTCTCCGAGCCTATAAGGTGGCTATAGAGAGCCGCGCGCAGATGATAGAGATATATCCCTCCGAATATTCCATGCCAATAAGCGCAGTTACAATGGGATTTATAAAGCTCCTTTGTCGCGCGGTTTAGCCGGGAAATATCTGTACCGGAGACTTTCGATCGCAGTTCTCTGATCCTATGGCTTATAAGTAGCGCTCTCTTATGCATATGATTAGATTCCGGATATTTAACAAAGAAATTCTTCCATACGCCGCCCCTTAGAAACTCCTCCATAATCCTATTACTCTTTTTACCTTTTAGCTGATCCTTTAAAAAGCGCAACCGCTTAAGAGCGTCGAGCGGCAGTGACCATTCATTCATCTCCTGATATGAAGCATCGGGAAGATATATATTACCTGAGGGAGGATTATTGTCCATATATTCCGATATTGTTGAAGTCTTAAGCCAGTTCGAGTTTTTTTGCAAGGTTTTAAGAAATTTTCTTAACCATTTTTTCTCATAGACAGTCGCGTAGGTATTGGGCCAGGCGCCAAATTTCTCACCGTCGTCTCCATAGGAGACAACGTTAGCGTTATAATCTTTTTTTATTTTTTTAAAGTACTTAATCGTCTTTTCAACAGGCATAAACGGTATTGAATAACGTAATGCCCTATCAGCACCAAATACAGCTACGGTCTTCGCGTTCTCTTCTGTCAGGTAATAACCGTACAGATCTTTTCTTTTCAGGCCTGCGTATTTTAGGTGTATCTCATCAAGCATGACATACCTTATCCCCGCATCAAAAAATGTCTCCGCTAGATGCTGTTGCCAGACCCTTTCCGCGAGCCAGCAGCCAGAGGCCTTTGAATTAAATTCTTTTCCTATAAAATCTGATAGCATGCCTATCTGGCCCTTCGCGTCTTCCGGCGGCAATGCCGATAAGATAGGCTCATAGAATCCTCCACCGATAAGCTCTATCTGGCCCTTCGCGGCAAGGGCTTTTATCTTATCCATTATAGACGGCCTGTAACGCTTAAACCACTCTAGCAGGCTTCCACTATAATGCAGGTTGAATTTTATGTCGGGAAATGCTGATATAGTATCAAGGAAAGGCTCATAGCATCTGTCTGTAATCTCTTCAATAACAAAACCAAAATTGCCGACAGGCTGATGAAAGTGGATAACCATCAGGAAGTGTAACTTATTTTTCATAACTATTTACCGAGGATTGTACCTTCAGGGAGTGGGCATCCTCTTAAGAACTCCGCGCAAACAAGAGGTTTTTTGCCTTCCAGTTGAAGTTCTGTAATGGATATGCAAGCGTTAGCGCAAGCTATTACTATCTCGCCGTTCTCTGCTTTAACAACAGAGCCTGGCTGCGAATCCTTAACTCTGTCTAATGATTTAACTTTCAACACCTTGAGCATCTTTCTCCTAAAAAATGTATATGCTGATGGCCACGGGTTGCAGGCGCGAACCTGATTAAGTATTTTCTCAGCTGGGCCTGACCATACGATAAGGCCGTCTTGCTTCTTTATCTTTGCCGCGTAGGTTGCCTTTGACTCGTCTTGTTTTTTAAATATTACATCATCTATAGCGATTTTTCGCAATACATTTATGAGCAGTTGCGATCCCATACTAGCTAGTATTTTACGCAATGTCGCTGCATCACAACTGTCCTCTATCTCTATCTTTTTCTGCGCTATAATATCACCGCTATCAAGTTGCTTTGTTATCTTCATTACAGTAACGCCTGTCTCTTTCTCTCCATCGAGTATAGCGCGTTGGATAGGCGCCGCTCCGCGATATTTAGGCAGCAATGACGCGTGAATATTAAGTGGAAAAAGCTTAGGTATATTCAATATCTCACTTGATAGTATCTGTCCAAAATCGACTACAACAAAAATGTCCGCATCTCTTTCCTTCAGGCGTTCTACAAACTCTTTAGAATTCACATCCTTACAAGCAACCACTTCCACGCCTTGGGCCTGAGCGTAAGCCTGAACAGCTGTCGGCAGGACCTTAAGCCCCCTGCCTCTCTCTTTTTGAGGCTGTGTTACCACAAGATCAATCTCATGCTCACTCTTGATAAGCGACTGAAGAGATATCGTAGCGAATTCTGATGTTCCGAAAAATATTATTTTCATGGGAATAATTCTACTTTATACGTTCTACGTTTCATGTTCTATGTTTTACGTTCTAAGCTGGGTCAACATCAACCGTAAGGATCACGCCCGACAACTTCTTAAAATCTTTTAATGCCGACTTTAACCTCGGATTAAAATCTCCTAATTCTTTTACCCTTAGTATTATATTCCATCTATATTGCCCACGCAACTTATAAACAAGCGCCTGGCAAGGCCCGTCCTGCTGAATTAAACCGGGTAATTTTTTATTCAATAGATATTTCGCGAGAAGTTCAGCACATTCTTTAGCGCGCTCTTCCTTGTAAGACCGCAATGAAATGTATATCATATTAGAAAAAGGCGGAAGAAAAAGCTCTTTTCTTAAAACAATCTCCTTTTTGTAAAAATCTATATAATCATGGTTGATAGCTGATTGAATAGTATAATGGCTTGGCACATATGTCTGGATAATAACCTCCCCGGGCGAAAAACCTCTCCCGGCTCTTCCGGCAACCTGCGTAAGAACCTGGAATGTTCTCTCTGCCGCGCGATAATCAGGCAGGTTAAGCGCTGTATCCGCTGATACGACACCAACGAGAGTAACCATTGGAAAGTCATGCCCTTTCGCTATCATCTGCGTACCGACTAAAATTTGCGTCTTTCTGCTTGCGAAATCATCTAAAATCTTTTTGTGTGATTCGCGCTTTTTAGTAGAATCCGTATCCATTCTACTTATGGCTACCCCCGGAAAGCATCTATGTAATTCGCTCTCTACTCTCTGCGTGCCGAAACCAAAGTAATCCAGATACGCGCTCTTGCAGGATGGGCAGATATTCACATGCTCTTTTTGATAGCCGCAATAGTGGCAGAGAAATACCTTTTTATCAGAATGGTAATTCAGCGCCACATTACATTTTTTACACCTCTCGACATAGCCGCATTTTTTACAGTTCGCGTATGTAGAAAACCCGCGTCGGTTCAGAAATAGTATAACCTGCTCTTTATTGCCTAGGGCCTTTTCGATATGTTCTGTAAGGGATCTGGAAAATATAATTCTCCTTCTCCTGCGCTCGATAAGCTCCTGCCTCATATCAAGGATCTTTACCTTAGGAAGCGGGCGTTTCTCGATCCTTTCTGTAAGCTCTATAAGTTTGTACTCTTTTTTTATCGCCTTAAAATATGACTCAAGCGAAGGCGTAGCGCCGCCTAAGACTACAACGGCATTGTTGAGCCGCGCTCTCATAATCGCGACAGAGACTGCATTATATCGAGGAGCATCCTGTTGCTTGTAAGATGAGTCGTGTTCTTCATCTACTATTATTAATCCTAAATTCTGGATAGGTGAAAATATAGCTGAGCGCGCGCCAACTACAATATGACAAAGGCCATCTTTAAGTTTTTTCCACTCCCTGTATTTCTGGCCTTGCGTAAGACGGCTATGAAAAAGAGCTACCTGTTCCCTGAAACGAGATTTAAACCTTTCAACGGCCTGAGGGGTAAGAGATATTTCAGGAACGAGCACAATACAGCTTCTTCCTTGCTCAAGAACCTTAGCTATGGCCTGAAGATAAACCTCGGTCTTGCCACTTCCTGTAATTCCATGGAGGAGAAATACATCGTTTTCTTTGCTGACAATAGAACTGTTAATCTCTTTAAGAGCCTTGCTCTGCTGGAGTGTCGGTTTGAAATCTTTCGTAGGCAATATTGAGGAGTAATCATCCTCATGCCTCGGCTTAACAGACACTTGCCCCTTTTTAAGGCTTGATGGCACCGCTGCATCTATCGCTTCACCCCAAGAACAGAGGTAACGCTCTGAGATCTCTTTTGCCAGCTGAAGTAATTCTGTGTTTAAAATAGGTTCAGCATCGATAACGCTTGTTATAGGCTTAACCTCTTTAAGGGTAGTCGTATCCTTAACCTCTATGACATAACCTATCAAGCTACGCGAGCCAAAACTTACCCAGACTCTCTTGCCAGAGGCGATATCTTTTTCTAGGCTGGCAGGTACCAGATAATCGAACGGCCCCTCTATAGGAAGGTTCAATAGCACCTTAGCGTACATGGGAACTCTCGCACAGGAGGCATCCTTGCTATCGAACCGCGTTGTTTTTTGCTCTGTTTTAATAGTCATATTTTACCAAAGGTAAATATATTATAGGTGTGCATTTCTATGAAATTTTATCAATTTCTGTGCTTAGGGGTGCTCCCTTTAGGAGAGTCCCCCTAAATAATCACGGATTTTTTTCATATCTTCCCAAACCAGGCGTTTATCCTGAGGATTACGCAAAAGATAGGCCGGGTGAAACGTAGGCATGACTTTAATATTTTCAAAATTATAGAACTTACCACGCAAACGTGAGATCGAATCCTCAGACATTAGCACAGTCTGTGAGGCAAACTTACCGAGGCAACATATAACCTTGGGATTGATTATCTTAATCTGCTTCATAAAGAACTCCCTGCATGCTACAATCTCTAAAGGGAACGGATTGCGATTCTGCGGAGGCCGACACTTCAAGCAATTGGCGATATAGACATCTTCCCTCTTTAGGCCTATAGCTTCGATTATCTTTGTAAGAAGGGTGCCTGCCTTTCCTACAAATGGTCTTGCCTGTATATCCTCTTGTAATCCCGGCGCCTCACCTATAAACATAAGCTTAGCACTTGGGCTACCTTCTCCAAATACAGGATTTCTTCTGGATTTGGAGAGTGTGCACTCAGTACAATTTATAACGACTTCCTTTAACTCCTTGAGTGCCTCACCTTGGTCTTTCTTAAAACAGCACTCCTGAAAAGGATCGGCTTTAACAGGACGTCTTAGGACCGGTTTCAAAATTACCTCGTTAAGGCCTGCCTCTTTCTCCAGCTCAATAAAGCTTTTGATATCCTTTACTATCTTTTTCAAAGAATCATTATTCATCTAATCATCTCTAAGGCTAACTCAGCTATCTTTTTTGCGGAATCCGGTTTAGCTAACTTAACAATCTCTTTCTTTAGCTTATCTGTTTTATCTGCAAAATAATAGAGTTTGCTGATCGTATCATTAATATCGCAGTAATCTTTCAGCCAAAACCCTATATGGTGATCCAATAGAAATTGCGCGTTACCGGATTCCTGCCCCGGTATAGGCTTGATACATACTATCGGCAATTCCCGTGCCATGCTTTCTGAAACAGTAATGCCGCCTGCCTTGCTTACCATGATATCGCTTGCCGCCATCAGCATATCTATGCTGTGACAGAACCCTCTTATCCGGGTATCCTTGACAAAATTATCTGACATAGCCTCAAGCTCTTTAACAAGTACTTTATTATGTCCGCAGACTACCATGATCTGACAATCAAAATCAAGTCTTTGCAGGTCCAGTACAACCTCTTTTATAGGACCTACCCCTAACCCCCCGCCCATTACAAGTAATGTAAATTTTTCTTTTGAGAGATTCAGTTCCTTGCGCGCCGTCTCTTTTGAAACAGGTATGCTGAATCTCTTGCGAACAGGAACGCCTAGTACGTCTATTTTCTGAAAATCCATACCTCTATTTACAAACTCATGTATTAGTGACTCTGAAGCTACTACATATCTATCTACATTCTTTGCTATCCAATAGAGATGGGCCTTAAAATCTGTAACTATGTTTATCAGAGGAGCGGGTAGTGAAGACCTTTCTTTGAACCTGGATATAACCTCAGTCGCAAAAAAATGAGTTGAGATAATTATATCAAATTGCTCTTTAAGCAAAAAATTGATAAGCTTCTTTGAATTGATAGTATTAACAATAATTCGAAAAGGCCTTACTACCAGGAAGAAAAACCTGTTATTCAACAGGTGATAAAAAAACCCCCATAACCATGGCATATATTTTATCAGAATAATATATATCCGCCTGTAGGAAAATTTAAAAAAGCGCGTAGTATAGTTTAAGGAATCAACAAATACAATCTCAGCATCATTTGCGACATCAAGAAACTGCCTGTAAATAGCCTCAGCGGCTTTTTTGTGACCATCACCCGCAGAAGCGTATATTATGAGTACCTTTTCCATATTTTTATTATTCCCTTATTACATCATTGCGTCATAACGCTTGGTTATCTGCGTAGAACTTATAACTTAGAACGTAAAAATTCTCTTATCTTTCGTATATGTTCAGGCGTTGTTCCGCAACAACCGCCTATTATATTGGCCCCCGCATCTATAATCTTTGGTATATTCTTCGCAAAGCTATCCGGCGATTCATCATAAAGAGTCTTACCATTATCAAGCCTTGGCATTCCCGCATTAGGCGCGGCTATTATGTAAACCGGTTCAAGGGCTCTTATCTCTGATACTATATCAGCTATATCAGAACCGATAACACTACAATTCGCGCCGATAATATCAGATCCCGCTAACAGACCTTCGCTGACAAACTGCGCAATAGTAATGCCTGATGTTGTGCGAAAACCCTTAATATCAAGTCTCTGGAATGTCATACTAGCGATAAGTGGTAATTTAGAATTATCCTTTACGGCCTTTATAGCAACTTTCAGCTCTCCTATATCAGAAAAGGTATTCAAAATAATAGCATCAACACCTGATTCCTCAAGGCTCTTTACCTGATCCACGAAGACACGAAACATCTCTTCCAGTTGAATACTACCTATGGGTGCTAAATATTCGCCTGTTGGCCCTATCTCTCCAAGCACATAAGATCTTCCCGCAGCCGATTCTCTTGCCACTTCAACAGCTGTCCTATTTATCTCATCCAGTTTCTTTTCAAGGCCATACTTCTTAAGCTTGATCCAATTGGCACCAAATGTATTTGTTATGACCATATCCGCGCCGGAGTTTATATACTCATCATGTATTGAACGTAAGACCTTAAAATTTTTAATGCCCCAATAATCCGGACACTCTCCTTCAGGCATACCCTTCTCTATCAGCATAGTGCCCATAGCACCATCACATATCAGTATATCATCATTTAATCTCTCTAATAGCGGCTTCATTCTAAATCCTTATCTTTTATGGTTCTACCCCTTTGCCTGCGGTATAACGAGCTTAGCAAAACCGAGAAGATCCTTCACGATAAAATCAGGCTGCACCTTCCACTTTTTAATATCTTTTCTCTTGTTATATCCTGAAAGTACCGCAACCGCTTTTACGTCAAAATTCTTTCCGGCAAGCATATCTCGCTCCGTATCTCCTACGAAAAATGAATTCTTGCGATCAAACTCGGTCTTTCCAACGGCCTTTTTAAACATCCCGGTATTAGGCTTACGACATCCACAACCGACGTCAGGGTGATGTATGCAATAGCATATCTTGTCCAATCTTGCCTTTGCCTTATCCAGGCCTTTAAGCATCTTCTCAGTGGTATTCTTTAAATCCTCTTTGCTATACAAGCCTTTGCCCACCCCTGTCTGATTAGATATAATTATAACCTTAAACCCTGCCTCATTAAGCATCCTAATCGCCTTTTGCGAACCTGGCAAAAAATTAAACTCCGATGGGCCTTTTATGTAATCAAGATGAACCGCATTCCTGTTTACAACACCGTCTCTATCTAAAAACGCTATTCTCTTTTTACTCATCATACAACTCCTCTTAAGGTTAAATGTCAATTCGAGCAGGGCTTCTTTCTTTTGAGCGGGCACGGTTCGCCCTTATTGACTTTTAGCGAGAGCGAAAAAGAAAACAGAGTTAAAATTTCTCGCAGGGAAATTTTGACGTCCCTGCGGAAATTGACATTTAGCCCCTAATCTTATCTTTAACCAGCTCCCAATATTTTGCCCAATTTAAAAAATGAACCCAGGCAAAAAGCACTGAAAAAATAAACCCGTATATACCCTCTCTAAAACCCTGCTTCTTAACATAAAACTTCCAAAACCTCTTTATCGGCTTAATCTTAAGATTATACATGATAACCTTAAGATCCAAAACACCGCTTAAATCTAATATTTTTTTTGCCTCTATATCAGCGTATCTATTGTGGCGTTGTATAAATTCAGATAGCGAATTAAAGGGATAATGTTCGCAATCACCCTCAAGTTGTCCGATATTACCGTCAACTATCAGCGTCTCATGAACCTCTCCCTTATAGCGAGCCTTACCCCTTTTAAAAAAGTGTAAGGAGTAATGATACCACCCGCCATACTTCATAAAATGGCCTAAAAAGAAATTCTTTCTTTTAAATTTAAACGCAGAGTACCCTCTATCATCTTCCAAGACAGCTTTGACATCTTTCTTAAGATTATCCGCGACAATCTCATCGGCATCAAGCTTTATTATCCAATCGCCTGAGGAGCTATCGATGCCTAAATTGCAATCTGTTTCAAAACTTCCATCAAATTTATGCTGGACTACCTTAGCGTTATACTCCTTACATATATCGATTGTCTTGTCTGTGCTGTAACCATCAATAACAACTATCTCATCAGCCCATTTAACAGATTCGAGGCAATTGCGCACTCTGTGTTCTTCATTCTTAACTATCAAAAGCGCTGTCAGTCTCTTTTTCATGATTCTAACATCCTTATAGCC
>Ga0222626_1000579_pt1 | contig 20322 bp, 20 predicted proteins | sample AntAcemetageno91_FD_179862 | JGI IMG/M metagenome (GOLD analysis project Ga0222626, IMG submission 179862) | Saline water microbial communities from Ace Lake, Antarctica - #91 | ecosystem: Environmental > Aquatic > Non-marine Saline and Alkaline > Saline | place: Antarctica: Ace Lake | collected...
ATATAGTATTAAAAGCGTTTCACATTGTTCTAATATTAAATTGCAGGGTAAATCTTTCACCCCGAAACGGTCGAACCTTTTAGGGTCGCTCGGGCAGAGCCCGAGGTTTAATTAATAACAATTAAATATAATTTGAGAGGTGTATTATGGAAACCAATGAGATTAAATTAGCATGGATTGAAATTTGTTATCTTTTATCAGAAAGTATAAAACAAGATATCAATGAGAAGGATTTTGAAAATCAAGTTCTAAGAACTATAGAAAGATTGGGGTGGCAAGAATATGCCGGTGAAATTGAACGACAGCCAATCATACAATTAGGTAGAAAAGGGAGTATTAGACCAGATTTAGTTATATATGGATCTATCAAGAAAGCATTAATTGTCATAGAGGTAAAAAGACCCGTAGAAGATATAAGCAAAGATGATGTAATAGGGCAATTAAAATCTTATATGCGTCAAATGAAAGCGGATTTTGGCTTAATTATAGGAAAAGGAATCCATATGTATTACGATGGTTATCTTAATCCCCAGGCAGAGCCTCTTTTATTGGATAAAATACCTTTTGAACGTGAAACAAAAAAGGGACAAAAGTTTGTTGAAATATTCAACCGGGAGGATTTTCTCGCAAAAAGGTATGATTCTCATTTAAACAACCTTATCGATCAGTTTGATAGAACAAGAAATATTAAAAAATTGAAAGACACGTTGCTTACAGAAAGCAATAAAAAGAAAATTTATCAATTCCTGAAAAATGAATATGCTGATTTTGGTTCTGATATTATTACAGCAGCTTTGGGTAGTCTTAGAATTGAATTGTCCTTTGATGAAGATAAAAAGACAAAAACAACATCTAAAATTCCAGAGATTCCTGGTCCCAAAGAACATACTGTAAGATATAAAGCCATGGAAACCATAAAAAATGCGAAAGGTGGTATAACTTATAAAGAACTCAAAGAGGCGACTGGTTTTAGTGATAAGCAACTCAATAATATTCTTTACAAACTGAAGAAGAAAGGAATGATCGAATCTCCAAAGCGGGCATTTTTTATCGCAAAATAATCACAATAAATTCATAAAGAATTATCTCAAATCATTGAAAGATAGGTGAAAAACTTTGCTGATAGCAGAAATCCGCAGAAAATTGATTGATCTTGAAGATCTCGATCCCGAAGAGGGCGATGTCCTTACACAGCTCCGAACAATGTTGAAGGAAACAAAGGAAGATCTTCTGACATCGGATGTCTTTGGTGTGTTGAAGTATTTACCAAGAAATCCTTACTTTAATGCAGTCCTTAATGCTATAGTTGAGCGAAATCCGCATTCTGTGCTTTTCAAAAAACTAATCGATAAATTAGGATCAAAAGCTGAATCATTTAATTTTCGTTTTTGGCCTTCTTATCCAACTCCGACTGGGTTTTCATCAACAATAACTGAACCTGATGTTCAAATTTCAGGTAGTGACATTTTAATTTTTATTGAAGCTAAGTTGCATAGTACTTTCGGTGAATTGCAAATAGAGCGAGAACTTGCAGTTGGGTTAGAGCAGTCCAAAAGTAGACAGTTTTTTCTTATACTCGTGACCTTGAGTACAACAGTGCCGAGCATTTCATTCGAAGGTCATCGACTCAATGTTTTAAAGTATCTTAAAAATATTTCTCCGTCTTCAAAAATTCCAGAACATATCGCTAATCAATTAAAATCTAACTTCGACCGCGTCCTATACATCAGCTGGCAGGCAGTTTTATCTGCGATGTATACAGCGAATAATCAACATAAATTCTCTGAAGGTATCAATTCTGAAGAAATTCGTTGCTGTACTGACCTGATTGAAGATCTTAAACAACTGATGTTGATGCGAGGCATTCAACCGTTTAATGGTTTTTCTTCTATTGTCCGAAGGAAAGCCAATCAATATATAAAATTCCCCATATTGTTTGATATTCCAACGGATCAGCCCGGACCTTTTTATGGTATTGATTGGAAAAGTATGTCTTGGTTAAATAAATTCGTGCCATTCAAACAAAGGGAGCACTATATTTTTCACCAAATCAAAGAGCATAAAATTGGCAGAATCAATTTTTTGAAAATAACCTTAAATAGAAGATTATGTTTAGACCGTATAAAAGTCTTGCCTTGGGTTATCGAAAAAAATAACACATTGAATATTGTTGATATAATAGAGAAATACCAAATTGGAAAAAATCCTATTAATTTGTTTAAATGGAGGAAAAAATGAACACGGAAGAGGAACTTTCTCATAACGAAATTTCAGATCGTATTGTAGCAGGAATGGGACTCGTATATGATCTCTTTAACGAAATGAACAGTTTTTTTCGTATGCTTGTCGAGACATTAAAGTCATCAGATTTAGATCTGCTTTTGCTAAAACAAAAACAAAACCAGAACGAACAAAAATTTATTTTACCTAAAAACAAAAAAGGCCTGTTTTTGAGCTCTGCAGACGAGTATGTTAAAAGAGATATGGGTTTTGCAGCGCAGATTGTCGACGATGAAGACACAGGGGATGATAAAAAAGGAATTCAAATTACTCCAGATTCTCAATTTATAGCAGTTCGAGCTATTCTTTATGAACCCGAAGCAGCCAAGACAGGTTCTTTTAAGCCATTTGTTGTTGGGGCAATACTTTCATCTTTAAATCAATCTTCCCGAGGAAAGGCACTTAAAGAAGTTGGGGGTGTGGGCAAAAAAAAAGAAAATTTTCAACTCAAAAAGGCTGGTCGTATTTATAAAGCCATAATTCAATTGGATCAATCTTTGAAAACAGGGCAAGAAATTTCTTGGGATAGTTCAAAGTTTAAATTTTCAGCAACTGTGAGTGGTATAGTGGCTAAGCCCCTCGTAGAATTTGATGCAGAGGAAAAGTTCAACGAATTTGTTGAATCATTAATTAATCTTGCTAAAATTTGATGAATCTTAGTGAAATTATTGATGTTAATTTTTTGACAGAGAAAATTGGTTTTAAGAATTTATGAAATATATAAAAGAGAGAATTTTGTATGTGGAAGTCAACCGCTTGCTGGGGACAATAATAGACCTGGAGACTATAGGCCCTATTAGGAATGAATTCAGAGATACCAGAAGGTATGAAAAAGTTAGACCATATCTTTTCGGATATCTGACTGGAAATGCAATAGTCCAGAAATATGTTGAAAAATCTGACCACATCCCCCAGTTAGTGCAATGTGACTATGGCGACGCCCCTAAAATTATAAGTTTCTATTCGTCCATGAGTGAATATCCATTTTCTGATGCTATTCGCTCTCCACGCCGAGCACTCATACTAACTGCCGGCTGCGAGATATTGAGCTTTGGAGCCAGATCCGCCATCGTAAACCCCAACTCCCTAACCGCCCAGTAACACAAAAGACTTCTTGCTTTGGCTTTTGTCGGCTGCTTTCCGGGCTGAAATATTTCTTCCGGCTTAATGGAATAAATCTCAGCCACTCTGTCAGCGATTTTATCTATATCATAACCTCTCGACTTTAGCTGGTATTTGCGTTCAAGAAACTCATCGGCAGCCTTTAAAACCCTCTCAACGAAATCAGAATCGCCAAGTACACGTTCATCACTTTTAAAGTGGATGTTTGTCCGCCGAAGGGACTTGATCACAGACCAGCCGCCGCTGCTTCGGATGAGTCCTCCGCCGGTGAGTTCGGGGCGCTTGCCCTCCTGGATGCCTTTCTGAACAAATATTTTGTAACGGCGTCGCGCAGTTGATCTCTTTTTATCGAACAGTTTCAAAACATACGCATCATCTTGCCACTCTTTTTTCTTTTTCCCCATGATAACGGCGTGCCCGCAAAAAGGGTATTTGTCCAGTGCTTTTATATCTGTAACCAGCCTGGCCCGAATCGGATTAAGGTGAATATACCGGACAAGTTCCAATAGATAGGTATCCTCTTGACAAAGAATAGATTTGCCGTGCCCTGTTAAATCTAATGATATCTTAATCGGAAAAACGTGTTCCCGTCAGAATGAGTTTAAAAAAAGGTGTATTTGGCAAAAACTATTTAACCGGGGTAACGGTTCTGAAAAAGCTGGCCGCTTCGACGATGTCGACGGTTAAAATTCATGGCATGTCCGGTTAGAAGCCTGCACATAACGGTGGAAAGCGGACAAGCACCTGTGCGCAATAAAAGGTGAAAGTGGTTGGGAATCAGAGCCCATGCAAAACATTTTGTATGGGTTTCTGAAAGTACCTTCCCCAGGCGATCCAGAAAAATAATCCTGTCAACGTCATCATTAAATATTTTTCTTCGCTCGATGCCTCTTACGATAATATGATGAAGGGCACCGGGAGCATCAATACGCGCGTTACGTAGCATAACAGAACCCTATCATATATCAGATAAAGTAGAAACTTATAATTTTAGGGGCGTCCCGGAAGTCCATTAATTCATAATTCAAGCTTTGACCCCATTCATAAGTTTCCATTAATCTATGAGAGAATCTTATTATTTGAGGAGCATCTTTAAGTCCGTTAGAGTGTGCCTTTGTCAGGTTATTTACTTATTTATGGACGTCCCGCAGGTGCCTTGGCCTCGAAAAGCCATTGAAGCCGCCGGTTCAGGTCCTTGGCAAACTTCAATATGAATTCCCTCTTATGACAGAGGTGTGTGATGCGCCAAGTGCGGCCTGGTATGAAATGTCGATGGGCTCTCGCCAACGGATTTCCTCTATATGAACGTTTTTAACTCTAAAAAGGGCATTATACGGGAAAAATCGGGTTCTTTTCCATATCATTCTTTCAATTTTCAAATGGTTATATTGGTGCGACCCCGGATTCTACAGTGGCATTGTTAGCGCTCGTTTGCTTCTTAAAACTATGCTAAGAATTACAAAGGATCAAATATTACTCCTTATATACAACCCCACTCTGTTTCATATTATTGATTTCCTCAAGTATGCGCTGCGATAAGTCGACTGTCATGTCTGAAATTTGCTTTATAAGTTTTAGAATATCTTCTGGGGTTCCCTGTTTTCGCGCAGTCAGCATGTATAGCGCAAGGTCCAGATTGTCGCGTTCATTCTTTATAGCGCCCCATAGCTTTGGAAGTTCTTTGGCTGCAAAAAATGTTTCGAGACGAATCCCCCAGATACTGAATTCCGTCTCCCATTGTATGAAAGCCTCATTGTATTTTTGCATTTGTTCGTTTTTTTGTTGAGATTGCACTCCTTTCATATGTCCAACTACAACCAATTGGGAATGGGTCAAAATAACTGATACGGCCTCGTTGACACCCTCCAACGCCCTGTATCTTTGTTCGAGTTCCTTATCAAACTTGATTCTTTCTGCTGTAAATACCTGTTGGAACACCCAGTTCCTCTGCTGCCACTTAGAGGTGATATATTGAACAAGAAGCCCACTAATTACAGCTCCAGCAATGAGTAATCCGAATGGGGAATTAAGGAATTTCACTAATAGCTGCATATTATTTGTTACCTTTTGCTCTTCAATCGTTAGAGATTACGACACAGCCTGATGCACCCTCAAAAACCAACCAATATATCCAGCACCGATGTCGTCTGTTCATTTCTAATACCGTTTTCGTTTTCGATTGCGTTTCTTTTTCAAACGCTAATCGCTGCGGATCACCTGCAAGCCCGGGAATGAGCTTGAAGGGATCATGGACGGACGCTGACAGGTGTGACAGCACGTTGGCCAGGTCTTCATTCTTCACATTATGCCGAAAAACTGTCAAGAATGAAGACCTGACCCTCATGTTTTTTTTAATTGGAAAAGTCTTTTAAAAAGCTATTAAATCCCGGATTTTCGACCAACAGTTGTCCACCGACTTTGATCAAAGCTTTTACCTCGGACTTTTCAAGTGTAAATGACGTCGGTAGGTTGTTGAAATAATCTCTTTCCTTTTCATCTGAAAGGTTGTTAAATTCAAGATCTGCAACGTAGAGTTTCAGGCCTGCACCAGCCAATCGAGGAAGTTTGAATCCGTCAGTAGCATGTTCATCCAGCTTTGCCTGACAAACGTATAGTACTTTTTGGTCCTTAATCCTTTTGCTCAACAGTTCCTTAAACATTTCAACCGTTTCAAAGGTATAATTGTCCATCGATAGCGTACAGGTTTTATAGCCTACCGTTATCAGGCCGGGTGGGCTTTCCCTCTTGTCGACCTGCTGGGGTGACGTAGTCTTGGCATTTACGACAATTACCAAAAACCGCTTGATATTACCGTCATTGATCTTTTGCCGGATGGAACTGCGTACATAAAGGTCATAAACGGCTCTGAGACCGAGATTGTCTGCCAAACCGCCGTCCATCAAATGCATGAACTCATGATCCTCCACGTTTTTATAAATTGCATTGTTCCAGGTGGCATAATATCGTCGCTTATTTATCCAGTAGTCTTCCAGGGCCGACTGGTCTTCCCCGTCCAATTTGCTCCCCTCTTTGCAGGGATAGTTTTTCAGAGTAATGGGAGAAAGCAAAAATGGAAACGCCGAAGAGGATGCGACCCCTTTGGCTACAGGATAAGAAAGGAGATCCGATCCGAGATAGCGAAACTGATCACTGGTAAATTCAAACCGAGCGCCCTGATAGAGATTGGTCGCATTCATAATTAAGAATGGACGCTTATTGGCTGCGGCCAGCGCCCGGAAGATTTTTTGATCGAAAATGGTTTTATCATAGAGTTCGGCAGCCAAATCGATGCGGCTATAGTAGGGGGACGCCAAACGGAACCAGTTGAACGGATTGATCAATTTCACCATCAACTCTTTTTCGATGCTGCGGTAAAGAAACTTATCCTTGAATTCGGCAAAGATCCGATTACCGAACAATGCGTAATAAGCCCCGGTAAAGGACCCGCCTGAAACCGTTGAGATGATGTCCACTTCATCCAGTATACTTTTGGTTGTACCCGGAATGACAGTGTCACGCAGTTTTTCCAACACACCGTATGAAAGGGCTGCCGCACGGGTACCTCCCCCGGAAAATGTGAGCACGATAAATATTTCATCGGCATCCTCAGTGCTGCTTAAATTTTCGAACGAATAGCCCTTTACAGCGCTGCAAGTATCAAGCGCTTTGTTTACGGTGTAATGCGCACATCCGCAGATAACCAGAAGTCCTGCCAAAACCAACATCCATGTCAAACGAAAATTATTTTTTGTCAAAACACACCTCCTTGGGTGATATGACCGTGGTATTTTCCAATACGATCTTGATTTTTTCAGGCGTGAAATCTTCAGGTGGCGTTGCCAGACTAATCACGTGGGTGCCCTTTTCCAGCTCAATGACTATGTTCGTTCGGCCCTGGGGTCTACCATTGACAACGAGCCTCCGATCATCTTCAAATCTAACTAACAGGAATTCCATTTTTCCTCCTTAACAACTGCTAAGTCTAACGTTCTGTCACTCCAGCGAAAGCGGGAATCCATAACGGCCTGATTTTACTTGATTCCCGCTTCCGTGGGAATGACGGTCAATGTAATATAATATTCTTTTAAATTCATTAGGTTACAAAAAACTATGGGCCCTCATCTTACATGGCAAGTCTTATTATATCATTTTGATACCGCTATATATTTTTTATGGATTGTTTAAATGAACCGCGTTTGTCTGAAATGATTCCGTTTTCCAAGTATTTTCTGGTCACTTGAGCGCGTTTAGCGGCGTCGGTCATGGGATACTTACCATATGTTTCGCGGATTTTAAGATAATGTGCGATCAATTCATATTCCTCATTATCTCCCCAGCCGCCCGGATCCGGCAAATCCGCTTTGTCAAATGCCGTGCATAGGCAACCTCTTAGATAACCCGGCCGGTTTACATGATTGTCCAGCAGCAGTCCGACGCCATATTCAGATGAGATAAGGTCGGAAATGAAATACTGTTTTACTTTGAAATTTTCATTCCGGTAAAACGCATCTATGCGGGAGAGCGCATGTTGAATCTCCATGGCTTGCACGGACCTGTCCTGTCCTGACAGCCAGAAATAAAACGCCCATTCGTGAGTGCGCAGTTGCTCCTTCAGGGAAGGAGTGGAAAGCTTTTTCCCGTTTAAGGAGAGGTAACCGGAAATGGGACCTGTATCGACAATGTCCAGTCCATGCCGGCCGTAATATATTTCGAACAGCTTCGGGTCATGATTTTTCACCTTTCGTAACAGGGCGGCCAGCTCCCCCGGCTCCTTACCTTTCCCCAGGGTCCATTGAAAGATACCGAAAGTCATGAAAGAATTGTCCCATGTATTGATTCCGTCGAGGTTGCCTTCGTTTTCGGATACGGCCAACATCACATTGATTGCCGAATCTGTAACGCCTGCCTGGCTTAAAGCGACCTTATTTTCCTTGATAAAGCTTTCCACCCTCTGTTCGCCGAAACAGTAAACCCCCCTTTTAAATTTGGCAAACCGTGCTTCATTGCCGGCATCATCGGAAATATAAATCCGCTTTTTCCCTTTAACCATCGCCTCTTTGATACTTAAACGATTTACCTTTTTTTCGGGAAGTTCAACATCCTGGGCCCAGCCTTCACCATAAAATACCTGCAGCTTGTCAATGATTTTTTCTGCCTGTTCATTGGTCAACCGCTGGCCGTCACCCGCCAGGTTTTCATTTTTAGCAAATGAAAGAAGGGCATTTGCCGTGCTTTTTCCGTAATCCCCATCCGCGCCATATTTTTGCCAGTTGAGCTCCTCTCCATATCCAAGCGCCTTTAACAGGGTCTGCAGGGAAACAATTCCCACAAAGTGAGGCGATTTGTAATAGTAGAACGCCTCTATTTTTCCATCATTAAGCGCGTTATAAATGTTGCGAAGATCATCCAGCATGTCTATACACACCAGGAGCTGCTCTGCGATGGCCTGCGTAACCATTTCTCCGCTGCTGGCAAAGCCGTTTTTAACGGCAAATGAGCGAACCGCCAAGGCTGTGGCGCTACCGTAATCCCCGTCTGCGCCGTACATCTGCCAATTTAGCTGTTCGCCAAATCCCAGGTCATTGAGAAGACGCTGCAAGGCCTGAACGGATTCTTTGGCGCCGGAGCCTGATTTCAACACCGCTTCTACATTGGCATCGAGAATGAGCTGTTCAATCTCTAAAACGTCTTTGTCTTGATCGGGTTCCTTTTCGACATCCGCGGATGCTACAGGCAACGTGTAGGTATATTCCGGGACAAAGCACCATCCCGTCGATTTGTTCAGATGGGGGTTATACTTTACGGCATTATCCTTGAACTCGTCCCAAGGAAGGATGTCCTGGAAGTGTTTTTCCCAAACTTCCCACCGGGAACCTTGAATACCCTTTTTTTTCACTGTCCATCGAGTAGCCATTTATCAGCTCCTTGTATAATCTATTGCATAAGATCTCCGTCAGGCAGAAAAGCCGTCTGACCCGGTGATCCGGCGTTCCTTGGATTATTCAGGCTATTTACCGAAAATTGTAAAAATGCCCCTTCCCAAAGCGCCTGTGATTTTTGCAATACCCCCATAGGGTGTAAAACTTAAAATCGTCTCGCCGATTTCCAGAACCTTTTCGACCGAATTCAGGACGCCTTTTCCGTCCGTATCTTCATGGGTGTTTTTCATGGCTTTTTTGAACGCGTCAAAGGGCAGATTGTCCGGCAGTCCTTTCTTTACGTCGTCTCCGATGAGCATATCCACTAGGTTTTTCCGCATCTTCTTGACAACTTCCGTAAAAACGGTTTCCTGTATCCCGCTCTTTAAAATATCCGTGGAAAAAATATTCCGGAGTTGGTTGTCATCGGCGGTGATGGCCTGTTCTAGAAGATCGCCTTTAAGCAAATTCCTCAAGGGCGCGGCAACATTTGCGCCGATATTGTTAATTGCGATATCTACAATGTTGCCCAACTTCTTCTGATCGCCACTGAGCTTAAGGTGCTTAAAAATATCGATCACATCCGAGGCTTCAAAATCTTTTCCCTCGATCCTTTTCTTGAATAAGGGAATCAGATACTCCCCTTTTTCTTTCAAAACACCCATGGTAGATATGATACCGGAAATAAGCTCGCCCCCCCCGACACCCAGAGATTTGGCCTCATCGATGTTCTTTCTGGCCTCTGCTAGTTTTTGCCTTTGCTCCTCACTCAGTTTTTCTTCATAGATTTTTTTAGCCTCATCATATTCCCTTAGGAGAATATCAACCATACTCTTGACCCTTTCCAGGGTCTTGGCTGCATCCTGAAAATTACCGCTTTCATACTGGGCTTTGGACGTGGCAAAAATCTCCTTAACCGCCCGGTAGTCGATCTTTAACTCGGCAAGGTCAAAAATACGTTTTTCCGTTTCATCAGCGAGTTCATTAAACTTGTCTCTGTTTTTCTTAGTGGCCGCATCTTTTGCCTCCTGTGCCTTTTTGATCGCACTATTGAATTTGCTTATGGCTTCAGAGGCATTTACCAACTGATCGCCGGCGCCGAATTCATTCTGGGCCTCCATAAACAACTCCGGGGCTAGCGACTCAGCCTCTGCCATTCGGGCATCCTCAATGGCAAGAACCGCCTCATGCCGTTTGACGGACTGCTGTTTGCTTTTCCCGAGCATGGCGTCCATAAGATCCTTACTCTGGTCAGTACTTTTGGCAAAATAGAATCCGAAAACAAGGGAAACAATGATCTTGACGACTTCAGGGATATCTTTCATTACATCCGCACCCCAAAAAAGCGATATAATAAACAACAGGCTGATCAGCAGCGCCATGATTCCTCGCACGGTCCCAACCGGCAGACCGAACGTTTGTTTCATGGCAAATTCGGCTATTTTATCCTTATCCTCCGCCTCATTAAATATCCTGGAACGTGACCAAAAAGCTACTCCCGTCAAAAAGAGTATCAATAAAAGGCTGCCAATCAAAACATAGATCAACCTTGTTGTATCAAATGAAGATTCCCAGGCGTCATCAAACAATGCGCGGACCGAGGCTTGAATTTGACCGGTCCTTCGGTTATACGCATTCAGGTTTGGTTTGCCCTCTACCGGAACGATATTGTCTCCGATAGTAATGATTGCCCCCACAATTTCATTCATCCCGGGAATGCTTTGCTTAATGGCAGTATCATTGACCGCTTTTTTTAGAATCTCAAAAAATGCTTCCGTTTTTTCAAGCAACCGCTTTTTCTCTTTCTCGATTGCCTCTACCTTTTTGAATTTAGCGTCCGTAGGTTCCTCTGGCTTTTTCGGAATTTCCAGTTTTTGAATGATCTCTTCCAGAGCCTTTACCTCCGTCTCAAGATTGTCAACCAAGCCTTGATCATAGGCGGACACCGATGGTGCCATAGAAAGGCCTAAAAAAAGGAGCATCATCAATAGAAAAAAATTCATCCGCCTTTTTTTAAAGCCTTTTATGAAATGACCTATAGATAAATTTGATAAAAATTGTTTTTGGAGACAACCATTATGACAAAAAATAACTGTTGAATTGTGCATGTCATTCATGTAACTATCCTCCAATTAAAAGTTTTCAGTTATACATACATAAAAAAGGCTGATTGCCCTATCCCAAATAAGGTTTGTAAGATCTCAATTGAGATAGAATCGAGGATACCCCAAATCCGCGGCGTCCAAGGGTGAAGCCGTGTGAAAGGGGTCTGGAAAGGGGTCAAGTCTACTTTTGACCCTTATTAATATTGTTCAGCTTTTTACATGTATGTTTTTACTTTTTCAGTTATGTTTTTAAGCCTCGAAACTCTCTGACGATAAGACAAAATCAACGCTATACTTTTCTCTTTTATCATTAAGGGTCAAAAATAGACTTGACCTTTTTTTTACTTTGATGCCTAAATCATAGTCGCTTAATTGCTATATATTAATTCATATTTCAAGCTTTGACTCCACTCACAATTTTTGGTTGGGCATTGTCCTCAATCCAAAACACATCTTCTACTGTATGGTCTTCTACGGCATGTTTCAATGTATATTGTATTAGCCCCAATTTTCTGCTGATCCTAGATAGGAAGTCCTGCCAACTCGATAAGTTCTGAGCGTACTGAAAGGAACACCATGCCAAGCAGCATAAAGCATTTCCAGGGACCATTGTGACGAACGTATAGACTTGGTCAACTCCAGCCTGTACAAATGTATCATTTTCTAATACTAAAAATCCACGATGCTTCTGCTGCATCCAATAACCTATTTTTCTCTCATCTTTCCTAATCTTTATGGGTATTAAGGCTGAAGGATCAATCCCAGCATCTTCAGTAACTGACCTCGGGAATTTCAATCTACCAGCCTTTCGTTGATCTTTAAAAAGTTCTAGATTTTTATCTTCTGCTGTTATGTATCGTAAACGTAGCCGAATATTTCTTGCAATAAGAGTGGAAGATCCAATGTTATTTAAATGTATCTTGATATCTATTATATTCTTATCATTCACTGTTCCTACTTTCTTGCCGGTTAGAGAAAACTCAACAGGTGGAAGGAATCCTCTTTCTAAAACATACTTAGTGTATACCCATAAAGCTGTCACTAATCCAGAAATCAATGAAAAGAGGAGTGTAATGTTTTTTAGAAGACTTAATATACTGTCCATTATTAACTAACCTCCTTATTTGTGTTCACATTTTTAAACATCAAATCTAAGCAGCTTCATATTCCATATTATGTCTCCAAATACAGCTTCGCGAAAAACACTACCAATAGCAACTTGATGCAATTTATCACGTTTGTCGGTAAGCACATCAACTCCAAGAAACGAATCGAAATTGATCAACTTCGTTACAAAGCTGGCTTGTCATCGGTTTTTGTAACATTTGTCTTTTCTGTATTCCTTAATGAGTTTTTATAAACTCATTTTTGCAGTTGCTTCAGATCTTGAGCCAACTTCTGCTGCTCTTTAATTATCTTCTTCCACCTTAATGAATTTTCATAACATATTATGTTTACTCGTTTTTGCAGTCGCATCAGATCTTGAGCCAACTTCTGCTTCTCTTTAATTATCTCCTGCCACCATCTATACTGATATAATCGAACCAGAGAGGAAAGGAAGAAAAGTGAAATTGCAAATCCGACTAATACTATAAATTCAGAACCTTCAAGAGGTGTAATATTCAAAAAACTCTGGCCTTGTATTTCTACTTTCAGCAAAACTGCCAGTAGGATTAGAGCAATGCCAAGAATCAATAGATAAGATCTAATAGGCTTTATTGTGATTTTCTGCATGTCTTCTGTGAGCTGGTTGGTTAAGCTATAAATTTCTTTTTCAAAGTCATTCTGAGTCATAATTTTAGTCTGCGATGAGTGTTTCTTGTCGGTCATCAGTGCCTCCTTCCTTGGTGAGTGGGGGGTTCAAGTCTACTTTTGACCCTTATTAATATTGTTCAGCTTTTTACATGTATGTTTCTATCTTTTCAGTTATGTTTTTAAGCATCGAAACTGCTTGATAATAAGATCATTTCGACATTCTACTCTTATCGTTTATCCTCAAGGGTCAAATACAGATTTGACCCTATTTCTTTTGGAAGTGTCAATCCATTTTAATCAATAATCAAGGTTTGACCCCATTCACTATTCTTTTAAACTCCAATAGTGAATTCTTTTTTTCCTTCTTAACCTTGGACTCGTAACATTGTTCCAATTGATCGAGATAGTCTTTTGTGTAAGGAAAGTGTTTGGAAATGATTGGATCGAATTTTTCAAGACGTTTGGCTTCCTCAATTAGATATTTGATGTTTCGATGAAATGGATGGAAAGATGCTGTTGCCGTAACAGCATCCAACATTTCCATTAAAATGGATTGCAAATTTGCTGTTCTAACTTGCCACGAATCATATGTTTCTTCAGAAAAAATCTCTTCCCATCGAAGCAAAATAAACTTATGATGGTCCTCAGAAATTCCCCACTGTTCCCATATTTTACTGTTTGGAAAGATCATTTATTTGCTCCTATGAATTATTTAATCACAATCAAAACTTCTAAACTTTTTGTTGACAATGCCAATTTATGGATATAAAATAATAACAATTAGAAAGTATAGGGTCAGATGCTAGCCATAAGAGACGATAGACGCCCGGGTTGGTCTCTTGGCCCTTTTTATTTTTGGTGATTGTTTCAAGTTGCAGTTTTTACCGCCTTAATCTTCCAAACTCCGGGCAAGGCATCATCGGGGAGATCCTTCGATACCATCCAACTGTATTAAACAATCAAGTTCCAGCTAAATGAGCCAGCGTGCAAGCGAAAGCCTCTATCTCTGAGAAAAATGGCGGTCACGAGATATTGTGTTTTGCCTTTAGGCATTCAATGTTTTGATATATTGAGATTACCTCATGAAAATCGAGCTTGTCAAAACCTGTGCTTTCTTGCCTTATGTTGTGAGTCACCTTAACCTACTGAATAAAGAGCATTATTTGGCTTGATCCTGACAAACATGATTATTTTTAAAAACAATAGGTTATAAAAGATATTACAAATTGGTAATAAAACTGTCAACATAATAAATATTGTCCAAAGAGACCTTTAGATGTTCTTGAACCGGCTGTATACCAATTTAAAGCGTGTCCAGCCAGGCCAGTGTATTCTGCTTGTTTTCCCAATCGATTAAGTCTTCTATCTGTGGATATTGCTTTATAATTTTAGCACTGTATTCGATGAATTTCTTCTGCACATCTCGTTTGTGTGTCAGCTCCATGTGTAAATACGTCATGGTGGATTGGATATTTTCATGGCCCGGGCGGTTTTTGATTTCACTGAGTGCTTACCGGCCAGGAGCATACGAACCGCACAAGAGTGCCGGAAGCTGTGAGCCGGGTTGATATCCCTGAGACGTTTGGGACTCAACGACAGATGAAGATATTTTTTACAAATACGATTGATGCCGTGCCGTGTAAATGATGTCCCCCGCTGATTGACGAACAGGTATCGCTGATATAACGGGTTTGGTTTTTTACGATATTTTTTGACATAAGCTTTTAGAAGTTGGACCGTTTTTGGCAAAAGCTCGATTTGCCGGTACTGATTGCCCTTTCCCAGGATAGCCAGTGTGTCATTTTCCGGATCAAAGAAGTCAAGGACAAGTGAAGCCATCTCACTGGCTCTGGCCCCTGAGTCATAGAGCAGGTTCAGGATCATATAGTCACGGAACCCATAGTATGTTTTAAGATCAACGGCTTCAAAGACATCAAGAACTTCATTGGGATACAGGAAGCCGATCAACTGTTTCTGGGAGCGCTTTTGGGGTATGCTGAGGATTCTTTGGGCAAGTGCGCGTCTTTCAGGATGCATAAAGGGACAGCATAGGGGTCAGGTCTTCATTCTTCACATTATACCGAAAAAACTGTCAAGAATGAAGACCTGATAATCATATAAAGGGCTGAGCATTCAACGAGAAAGCATATTGATTTATCTATGTAGCATAGAAGGGGTATTACGCATCCAGCGTGACATTTTCCTTCGGACCGCTTGGCTAAATGTCACTACAGCCAGATGCGCTTAAAAAAAGACACCTCCCCATCCATAGCATAAAATGCTATGGACCAAATAATTTATTAATTTATAGGATCTAGGAGGTGTCTTAATGGGAACATACGCTGGTGCTTACAGCACATACATTTTGCCTAAAATACAATTGCCTTGAACCTGATGGGTGACTGGTGCGGATCAGTATATACTGATCGATAACCAATAAAAACGAAATAACGGGTACGGATTAGGAGGAAAACAAGGTCGCGCTGTTATGAGTAAAGATCAAGAAAAAATAACCAGTTTTTTTTAAGGGAGAGGTGTTTTTTTACTTGACTGACCCTTTAATGGGTGACCCCGTTGTTTTTTCTGATATAGTGAAGTAGAAGAAATCTCTCTCAGTTTTTTTTATAGCCCCCCTTATTCAATAAATAAATTAATATTCATGTCGTGCGGCATCTTGAAAAACACCTTTTTGCATAAAGAGATTTGTTAGTAATTATTGGATGAGTAATCAAAATTTTAAATAATATTGATCATTTGTCATGTATATGAAATATTCCCAATTTGGAGGTAAAACATGATTACGACTCACAAAATATTTTTCAATAATTCCAACAATATGCGGGACTTGTCCGATGAATCTATTGATCTAGTTGTAACGTCCCCGCCCTACCCGATGATCGAAATGTGGGATCAGATATTTGCCAGTCAAAATGAAAAGATTGATAGAGCCCTAAAGCAAAAAGATGGCCCGACTGCTTTTGAATTTATGCATCAGGAGCTCGATAAGGTTTGGGATGAGCTTTATCGCGTACTAAAAGCGGGCGGAATCGCCTGTATCAATATTGGGGATGCAACAAGAACAATCAATAGTCACTTTGCTCTTTATACCAACCATTCCAGAATTCATACTTATATGCAGAAATTAGGCTTCTCTGCTCTTCCAGCAATATTATGGAGAAAACAGACAAATGCCCCAAATAAATTCATGGGCTCTGGAATGATGCCACCAGGAGCTTATGTAACTTTGGAACATGAGTATATATTAATGCTTAGGAAAGGAAATAAGAAAGAATTCAAGACAAATGACGAGAAGAAACAACGACGTGAAAGTTCATTTTTCTGGGAAGAGCGGAATGTTTGGTTCTCAGACGTTTGGATGGATTTAAAAGGCACTTCTCAAAATTTATTTGATAACAAAACCAGGGGGCGAAGTGCGGCTTATCCATTTGAATTGCCCTACAGGCTTATTACAATGTTTTCTGTAAAAGGTGATACTGTCTTAGACCCATTTTTTGGTATTGGAACAACTATGTATGCTGCAATGGCTGCGGCACGAAATAGCATCGGCTATGAGATAGACCGTAATCTCAAAGAGCAAATGATTTCGAAATCGTCTGGAATAGTAGGGTTTTCAAATAAACGTATCGAAGAACGATTGGATAAGCATTTGGCATTTGTGCATGATAGGGTTCAGACAAAAGGTAAATTTAAATACATTAATAATCATTACCTATTCCCTGTTATGACAAAACAAGAAACAGATCTAATTATAAATAAACTTTTATCGATCAATCAGATAGATTCGGATTCCATTGAGGTTACCTATTCAGACGAACCTCAGGAAGAATATGTAGAGGCATTGGATGAGTATGTTCTATCCGACTCTGAAAAAAAGGATATGAAAAAACCTACGGTCCCTAAGAAGCGAAAAAAAAAATCATGAGCAACAGCAATTGTTCTAATGACGGACTAAAAATCTAATTCTACTTTTATGCCATCTTTTACTTTGTCATAAAAAATGATTGTTGAATCAATGTTCTCTTGCAACATATTTTTCGACTTGTAAGTCATTGGCTTAATCGATACCGGAGTTTCGCCTATAAAACCATCAATACCTTGGGCTTCTTCTGCTGGAGTTGCTGTCCGATAGTTCTCACCCTTCTTGGCGGCAACTCTTTTCAATATACTTGCCTGAAATTTCAGCCCAGGACTTCCGGGACGCCCCTAAAATTATAAGTTTCTAGGACTTCCGGGACGCCCCTAAAATTATAAGTTTCTATTCATCCGTCAGAGACAAATGGGGTCAAGTCTGCCTTTGACCCTTATTAATACTGTCTTGTATTTTTCTTATCTGTTTATTAATTTCCTTGTCACATCTTTTAAGCCTTGAAACTCCTTGATAATAAGATCATTTCGACATTCTACTCTTATCGTTTATCCTCAAGGGTCAAATATAGATTTGACACCATTTCTTTTGAGAAGTGTCAATCCATCTTAATCAATAATCAAGGTTTGACCCCATTCACTGCAATCCATAATCGGCGTAATTCCCATAAGAGGATTTTCAGCCTTTGACCATTTCTTGCGAGGTGTCAAATTCAGCAACGCAAGCAAGCACAGTGCGGAACGTTCATTTTGTTGCGAACGAGGTAGGCCAAGAGAAATGAGAATCTGATTTGCTTCGGTAATATGTTTATGGTTTGCATTAATCATGCGCTCAAGCTTTCTAGTTGCTCGTCAATTAAAGCCTGAGTTAGTTCACCTGACTGGATAGCCCATTTGCCTATGGCGATCAGTGCATCCCTGCTTGGATATTTTATGCACCTGAGATCAGTAGCATTAACCTGAGTATGGCCGTTGAAACGCCTGAAGTTTTCATCAACGGCAGTGGAATTGAGGAATGTGGCTAACCCGTGTGCAAGCGATTTTGGCAAGCCCTTCTTTCCTTCATGAAACACATTCAGATGGTTCTCGAAACCAAGCATTTCTGCATCAGGAAAGCTGTCTGGACACACAACACTCGCAACGATCCGACGTTTCTCTTCCTTGGATGAGAATCGGCGTACAATGCAATAAAACCCATTTGGGTAAAGCCACTTTTCTGTCTTTTCGTTGCGCTTGATCGCATTGGGCTTCTTAAATCCAGACTTCGGCCAGTCTATGGCATAACCATTGAAGTGACCTGGATAAAGCAAAGGGATGGAACCCGCCGCCGGCATGTCGCATAGGTATTCTTTAAGCCGGAAATCAACTACTGGTCCGGTAGATACCTTGATGCCTATGTCATCCAAAGAATAGCGGATTGAGTCCGACAGCTCGATAGCGTTTTTTCCCAGGGAAGTTGGCACGTGGATAAATTGATGGGAATCATCTGGAAATACTATACGGTAGAATGGATGTATACACGTTTGCATATTAGTGAAGCTGTCATCGGTCGAGGTCGTAATCTCCACATTACCCTGTTGTCCACTACGCTCTATCATGATAATAATATTTTCTTGCAGCACATCATCGTCCTTGAAAGCTTTGTTACGTGAAGCAAATAGATGTATATGTCGGATCGCTGCACGTTCCAGAATGAACTTTCTAAATGGATGGTAATACGGTCCATTGCAAAAGCTTCTCGGTATTATCGCAACAAGCTGACCGCGATCTTCAAGCAGGGCAAGAGACAATGCTACAAAAGCTGAATATAGGTTGACAGTCTCGATGCCTACTTGTCTCAAGGCGGCTCGGTGCGCGGAATTGCTTCGAATTTTCTTGTACGGCGGATTTAGAATAGCATGAGTGTATCTTGGAAGAGCTTTTACAAAAAGGTTCCCACGGAGCGAATCAACGGCAGCTTCTATGAAGTCATTACTCCTGATAGTTAATTCAACATCTGTTTGTCTTTCGTATTCCTCTAATGTCTGGGTCAAATAGGGGAGTAGAGTTTCGTCGATCTCAAAAGCATCAAGTTCAACACACTTGAAATCAAAACCGCCAGACACCCACCTTTCTAAGAATGCAGCCGAAAGTGAACCAATGCCTGCCCCGGCATCGAGAAGGCGGCAGTTGTCTCCGGTTGTTTGGACGAACAGTCCTGCCATAAACTGAGCTATTCTTGCCGGTGTGAAAAATTGGCCGAGCTTCGATTTTTTCCTCGACTCTGTGGCCTTCGATATTTTCAATCTTGATTTTTCAACTGCAGATAACAACGGTGTGTCTCCTGTATCGCGCCCTAACCCACGAACCCCGCAGTTAGAATTAAGATGGGTTGTAAGTTTCTGAAAATGAAGGTAAAAGCATAAGGAAACTGAAACCTGATACTTTTAAGAAAGTGGGGGGAATTCCCTATACTTAACCAAAAGATTAAAGGTTTTATTGCATATTGTCAAGTAGCCAATTTTAAAGATAAATTTATTGAAACTTTATCAATAAGACTTAGTGATTTCAATAACTTTATTAAATCCAACCGGTTTTCAAACATCCGATCCGTTGGCTATTCACACCTTTCTGAATTCGTCGCTGCTTACAATTACCCTTCCATTCGTGTAAAAAAAAGCGAGAAATTGGCTGCTTTGACGATGCCGACGGTTAAAATTCATGGCATGTCCGGTTAGAAGCCTGCGCATAACGGTGGAAAGCGGACAAGCACCTGTGCGCAATAAAAGGTGAAAATGGTTAGGAATCAGAGCCCATGCAAAACATTTTGTATGGGTTTCTGAAAGCACCTTCCCCAGGCGATCCAGAAAATTAATCCTGTCAACGTCATCATTAAATATTTTTCTTCGCTCCATGCCTCTTACAATAATATGATGAAGGGCACCGGGAGCATCAATACGCGCGTTACGTGGCATAACAGGACCCTATCATATATCAGATAAAGTAGAAACTTATAATTTTAGGGGCGTCCCGGAAGTCATAGATTGGGTAAAATTGAGGTTTTCGATTACGATAGCTTGGAATGAAGGACTGGCGCGGGTGGAGAAGACATCTGGCAGGATTATGGATTATGAAATCAGGGAAAATTTTGGAAGAATAGACACAGGAATTTATTCAAAAGGGTGGTAAATAATATTTCCAGGCAGGATTAAAACAAGACGACCATGATGCGGATTAAGACTGGCGAACAAATGGTTTTTATTGGGGAAACTGTCTGG
>Ga0222626_1000583_pt1 | contig 20241 bp, 24 predicted proteins | sample AntAcemetageno91_FD_179862 | JGI IMG/M metagenome (GOLD analysis project Ga0222626, IMG submission 179862) | Saline water microbial communities from Ace Lake, Antarctica - #91 | ecosystem: Environmental > Aquatic > Non-marine Saline and Alkaline > Saline | place: Antarctica: Ace Lake | collected...
AAAGGGCGGAAAGAGAATATTGCAAGATTTTGACATAATCAAGAAATTTGGTGAACATATAAAAGTAGGGGCAACCTTAACTTTTTTCGATCCGGAATTATCAAATGAATGGGAACCTGGAGCAGCAGATCCAAACGAAAGAATAGCAACACTCGAAAAATTGCATGATGCTGGTATAAAAACTTGGGCTAGCTTTGAGCCGGTTATTGATCCAGAACAATCGTTAATCTTGATAGAAAAAACACTACATTGTGTTGATGAATATAAAGTAGGGAAAATAAATAATTTTCAAGGAATAGACAAAACTATAGATTGGACAAGTTTCTTGGAAAAAGTTGTTGAAATTCTACGAAATGCAAACAAACCGTTTTACATTAAATATGATTTACGTCAAGTTGCACCATCTGTTAAACTTTATGGAAATGAGGTGTTATCCGATGAATTCAACGTTACTCCATGGGATCAATGTAATTTATTTGAATAAGATAAATAAATAATATATTGGGGGCTACTAATAGTAGCCTCTTTTTTTGTGACATCTGAAAAACATACATATTGTTTTAAGTGCTTTAAATGCATATATTTATATAAAAATAAGATATTTAATTTACGAATTGCATAACTCTATATATAGTAATGATTTATTTATTTCACACAAGGAGTCTTGAAAAAACAGCAATATACTTTTATATTATAATAACAAAGATTGCTCACAAGTTGTTTACGAGTGAGCATAAATATCTTAGAATTATGGATATAAAAATGGCCAGACCTAAAAAATACACTAAAAAATATCTCAAAGAGGTCGCAATACTCATAAATGAATACACAGACAGTTCAGCAATTCCTATCCTCGCAGAGTGTGCTTTTAACCTCGGACATCATCGACAATTCTTTTACCAACATGACGATTGCCCTGAGTTTTTGGACGCTGTTAAAAGGATGCTCGCAAAAAAAGAGTTCAGGCTCGAGGTCGGCGCACTCTCAGGAAACCTTAATGCATCAATGTCGATCTTCTCCCTGAAACAAATGGGCTGGAGTGATAAGCACGAACATTCAATCCCTGGAGGATCCGAGGGCAAAGGTCCAAGCAAGATTACTATCGAGTGGGAATAATACATGGGAGTGGTTAAGCTGCTAAAGCAATATAAACCGTTCGCAACCGAGCATTGGCGTTATAAATGTGTTTACGGAGGCAGAGGGAAGGGAGTAACCTGGCAATATGCCAGGCTGCTATTGCTTAAATCAATGGAAGAAAAGTTCCGAATACTTTGTACCAGGGAGTTCCAAAATTCGATTGCTGAATCTGTTTATTTTGTCCTAGACTCCCAAATTGATTTACTGGAGCTGCGAGGATTTAAGGTAAAAGAGCATGAGATCGTTTCACCCACGGGTGGGACATTCATATTCAAGGGACTGAAACGAAACATAGATTCAATAAAATCTATGGAAAAGATCGATCATTGTTGGGTAGCGGAGGCCGACAAGGTTCCCCAGGATTCATGGGACAAACTGATTCCTACCATCCGGCAGGAGCATAGCGAGATTTGGATTGATTTTAATACCGATCAAGAGGACGATCCAATATACAATATGCTGGTGAATAACCCGCGGCCTGATGCGTTGGTTATGTTCCAGAATTACCGGGATAATCCGGAATTTCCCGAAGTTCTCCGGGCAGAAATGGAGTATTGCAAAGAAACAGATTATGAAAAATATACGTGGGTTTGGGAGGGAAAAACCCGCTCATTCTCTGAAAGCTGTATATATCATGGGAAATGGCGGGAGGACGATTTTGAAACGCCAAAGGATGCTGAGTTCTTCCACGGGATAGATTGGGGCTTTGCAACGGATCCAACGGCAGGTATCAGATGTTATGTAAAAGATCAGTGTTTATTCATCGACATGGAATGCGGGGGAGTCGGCATTGAAATCAACGATTTGCCGGAGCTTTTTACCAAAATTCCAACGCTCAGAATGTGGAAGTCGCGAGCAGATAATGCAAGGCCGGAGCTGGTTTCTTACTGTTATAATCATGGCTATCCAAGGATGAGATCGGCCAAGAAAGGACCTGGATCGGTTGAGGATGGTATTACAAAAATACGAGGATTTAGAGAGGTTATTGTTCATCCTCGATGTGTGAATACCATTGATGAATTGAAAAGTTATAAGTTTAAGCGAAACGTGCTTACCAATGAGATATTGCCGGTTCCAGAAAAAAAGAACGATCATTGGATGGACGCTTTACGATATGCACTTGAACCGCTGAATAAGATGAAAGCAAGGGTTGGCGACAAACGGCTGATCGGCCTATAGGAGAATATATTATGATTACACTAAAGGAAGGAACGGTATTAACCACGACGGTATTGAAAGAGCTGCTCGCGGGGAGAGTAACCCACGTCAAAAATGAGAAGTATTATTACGGGCTGCAGGACATCCTTGATCGGACAATGACAGACAGCACCAAACCGAATAATAAATTGGTGAATGCAAATGCTGCTTATATCGTCGATGTAAATGTTGGTTATTTCATGGGGCAGCCGGTTTCTTATACCTCGAAAAATGAGGCATATATGAAAGTATTGCAGGACGTTTTTGATAACAACGACGAACAGAATGAGAATTTCCAGATCGAAAAGGATTGCTCTATTTGTGGTGTTGGCTATGAGCTGCTATATCTTGATGAGGATTCGGAGGTGAGGTTCCACAGGATCCCAACAGGTAATATGATACTTGTTTACAATACCAAAATTACCCCGGAACCATGGCTCGCTATCCGGCTCTACACTTCCGGAGAAGATAAGGTTTATATTGAGCTTTACGAAAAAACATTAGTAACGCTCTTCCTCTCGGATTCAGCACTATCCAGCCTGATTTTTGTTGAACGTAATATAAATCCATTCGGGGACATTCCCGCCGTTGAATTCCTAAACAATGAAGAGCTCCAGGGAGATTTTGATAAAGTCAAAACATTGATTGATGAATACGATAAGGCACAATCCGACACCGCGAATGATTTTGAGTATTTTACTGATGCTTACCTACATCTACACAACATGGATCTTGGCGGAAAGGACATAAAAGAGCTGAAAGAAAAGCGGGTACTCCAGACCAATGGAGAGGCAGCCGGTTCAATCGAATGGGTAATCAAAGAGATCCAGGACACCGCGACCGAGAATTATAAAAAGAGGATCCAGGAAGATCTACATAGATTTAGCAAAACCCCAAATCTAACCGATGAATCATTTGCCGGGAACCTCTCCGGGATTGCTCTCTCCTACAAACTGCTCGGAATGGAATGGACTGCAGCAACAAAAGAGCGCCAATTTAAACTCGCGCTGCAGCGTAGAATGATGCTTATAAATAAGATCCTGAAAATCAAAGGGAAAGAATATGATTATCGCGAGATCCAAATTAAGTTCACCCGGAGCATTCCCCAAAATGTAGCGGAAATAGTTGAAATGCTAATTAAGACTTATGGGAAAATATCAGAGGAAACGTTCCTTGCTCAGTTGCCATTTATTGAAAGCCCAGCAGATGAAATTATTCGCCTGGACAAAGAGCGGGAGGAACTGGACAAACGCCTTATCGCCCGAGGAGAAGTAGATTTGGATAAGGGAACGCCTAATGAACTACCGTAAATTAACGCAGGAAATGACAGCGCAGGAGAAATATATCGCGAGCCAGTACAGGATTGCACTAAATCAAACCCGCGCCAGGCTTGCGCTTGTTTATGAAAAGTATGCTGTTGAGGGAGTTCTTACCTATGCGGAAATGGCAAAATACGGTCGATTAACAGCCTTAGAAAAATCAATGATGGGATACTTTACGAGCAAAAATATCGGCGTCGTTTCCTCATTGCGGAGGCTCCCACGGGAAACCCTGGATACAATGTTTAAAGACTTTGCCTACCAGTTCGATAATAAATACGGGATCCGGCTTTCATGGTCGCTGATTCCTACAGCAGCAGTTGAGGATATAGTAAATAATCCATTGGATAAGATTGCCAGGGATGCACTAACGACAAAGCAGCGGGATAGGATCCACCGATCATTAACCCAAGGATTCCTGCAGGGACAGGGTTATAATGAAATGGCAAAAGGCATTTCCAAAGTATACGGAACAACGGCCTATGATGCTTTCCGGGTTGCCAGGACAGAGGGACAGCGGTCAGCCTTATCAGCCCAGCGGGGAGTATATGACCAATCTGTATCATTGGGAGTAATCACCGACCTATTTTGGGATGCTTACGACCAGCCTTCCCGGACACGCCAAAACCATCTAATCATGAACAATAACAAAGCGAAACAGCATAAGGGAACATTAATGTTCAAGTATGTAAACGGCCAATGGGTAACGGGACCAATGGCGTCGAACCTGGCAGCTGCAGAGGTAATAAATTGCCGCTGCAGGTTACGCGAGGAATTAGTAGAGATCCCGGAGGATATTGAAACCGGGATACCACAAACCAGCTTCCTGGAATGGGAAAAGGAGTCAAAGCTATGATGATAATTGCGGGACCTTGCGCGATAGAAGGTGAAAACTTTATTGAGATTGCAAAGGTGGTTAAAAAGTACGGCGCGACACATTTGAGAGGTGGGATATTTAAACCAAGATCTTCTCCTTTCCGCTGGAGCGGGCTACACGAATTAGCTATACCATTGGCACGGGAGGCCAAACGGGTTACCGGGCTTCCTTTTGTGGTTGAGGCGATGAATTGTAAACAAATAGAATTGCTCTATGATGTTGCCGACGTGTTCCAGATCGGCGCGAGGAATTGCCAGGATTCCGAATTGCTCCGGGAGTTTGGGAGGCAGGATAAGCCGGTAATACTCAAACGTGGTATGGCTACCACGATTGAGGAATTAATCATGTCGGCCGATTTTATCATTTCCGAGGGGAATCCGAATGTTATGCTTTGCGAGCGTGGAATTAGGACATTTGAAACATATACAAGATACACGTTCGACGTGAGCTGCATTCCTGCAGTTCACGATCTTTGTCAGCTCCCAATCATTGCGGATCCCTCGCACGGAACCGGAAGAGTTGAATTAGTGATTCCGGTTACCCTGGCAGCCGTAGCAGCAGGAGCCGACGGGATTATGATAGAAGTACACGACACCCCATCAAAGGCAATGACCGACGGGCAGCAGAGTTTGAACTTTGGAGAATTTTCCAGGCTGATGGAGCAGGTGAAAATATTGGAGGCGTTGAATGCCAAATAAACTTGTTACTATTGGGAAGCGGCCAGTTTGGAGGCGACCACCAAAAGACCAGCGACCCTCGCAAAAGGTGACCTATGATTTTGGCCGATATGCTGAATCTGAGTTCCTGAAAGCTCTCTCCGGAAAGAAGGTTATTATTGTTGGACCTGCAGCGTATATGTTAGGATCCCAAAACGGGAAGTTCATAAACAGCTTTGATTTTATCGTAAGGGTTAATCATGCAATTCCTATTGAACACCCGGAAGACTATGGAGATAGAACCGACATACTCTATCACATTCTATCCAGGAGAAATTTGAAGAGCTCAGAAAAGAAGTTGATCGGGAAAGAGGAAATTGCACTCTGGAAACGTTCCGGGCTCAAATGGTTAGTTTCCCGGCATGATATTATTTCCCGGAGGATCCGGGAGATGGGACCACGGCTTAACGGCGCGTTTCCTTGGGTTTGTATTCGGGCTAAGTTTTACACCAAAATTCGGCAGGCAGTCAGACGTAGCCCGAACACCGGAGTCGTTGCAATCTCTCATTTGCTAACCAGCCCACTCAAGGAGCTGCACATTTGCGGCTTTGATTTCTACCGCTCCGGAGTATATGCGGGATATGGGGACTTCCGGCCAGGAGAGGAAGCAGGCAGCGTGAACGGGAACTGGCACGAAACCGAGAGTCAGGTTGATTATTTGCGAAAGTTAGTAACCAGGGACATCCGGCTTAAGCCTGATGAAACCTTATCCAAAATATTACAAGGTGAACCAATATCAGAGATTTAGGCCATGTTTTAATGAAAAATTATACAACTATGCAAACCGGAGGGATGGCCAGGGTTATAGTTGTTGAAGCAAAAGAAGATCTGCAGGAGTTGTTAAAATGGTACTATCGAAGGATATTCATTCTTGGAGCAGGCTCCAATATAATCGCTCGCGACCAGGGTATAAAAGGCGTTGTGCTGAAAAACGAGATCAAACAAATCCGGGTAGAAGGGAACCGGATCATTGCGGGCTCAGGTGTTACCATGCCAGAGCTCTCCCGGTTCGCACTCAAAAACGAACTAACCGGATTGGAATTTTTGGAAGGGATCCCTGGAACCGTCGGCGGTGGCGTATACATGAACGCTGGTTTCATTCACAGCATCGGATCGGTTCTTTCATCAGTAACCGCTATCAGCTATGAAAATACAGATTTTGAGACTTCCCATTATTACAAAGAGGAATGTAAATTTGCTTTTAGAAAGAGCATATTCCAGACCATGAAATGTTTCATAACTGAGGCAGAGTTTGAATTGGAAAAAGCGGATCCGGAAGCTATCGCGGCCACCATGAAAAAGAACCACGAACTCAGAGCTATCCGACAGCCGCTCGAATATCCCAGCGCAGGTTCAATTTTCAAGCCAGACAAAAAGATAAAAAACTATTTTGGATTTGCGATCAATAGAATCAAGTTTGTCTCTCCCGGATTTATCATCAATCTTGGCGGCGCTTCGAGTTATGATGTTATCATCATGATCCGGAAGATCCAGAAGGAAATCGGGGCTATCCTGGAGGTTGAAATAATATGAATCTGTATACTCATTATTTTAAGAATTCAAAGTTTACCAATTTCGGCGATGAGTTAGTAATCCCGATCCTGGAATTCCTAAACCCTGGAGCAGAGGTAGAGCACGTGGACCGGAACCACGAAGGGAAGATCCTTTGTATCGGCAGCGGGAGAGATACCAGGGAACCGGTTAAACTGGCATTTACTCATTCAAGCAACATCGCCAAAGCGACCCGGGAACAATTCTGGTTACCGGCTCCCGTACACGATAGAGAAGGGCTACTATTTGCCTGGAGGAACCAATGAATTTAAGTATTATAATGGCATATAAGCCCGACGGCGGGATTCGCGACAAGCAATGCGCCTGGACTGCAGCACGATACAAAGCTATGTTTCCCACCGCTGAAATCATCATATCCAAGGATCCCAGCAAAAAGCCGGGATGGGATACCTTCTGTAAATCAAAATATATCAATCGTGGGGTGGAGAAAGCAAAGAATGACATCGTTTTAATTACAGATATTGACGTTGTGTTCATAAAAAATGCGATCCTAAAAGGAATTGAACAGCTCAAAAATCATTGTGCTGTTCTTCCTTTTTCCGTGATATATTACCTCAACCGACAAACCACCGAAATGATCTTGAAAGCTCCGGTTGGTTGGCAAATGCCAAAGATCCGGTTTGAGCAACAAAAGAAGCGGGTACGGATTGGATTGAAACCGAACGGAATGCACCTTCTCACAAAGGCAGCCTGGAGGAAAAGCGGCGGATATGATGAGAGATACACCGGATGGGGATCCGAGGATTCCGCCTTTTTATGGTCGCTGGTTACGATGAACAACAAAGAGATTCACCGAATGGATGTAGCGTGTTATCATCTTTGGCACCCGTTGGATAAAACCAGGCACCGAAAACGGGATGAGAGAGTAAGCCATTTGACACAGAAATACTTGGCCGCTAAATTTGACCCGGTATCAATGGCCAGGATCCTGAAAGAAAAAGGTAGGAGAAAATGACGACATTAGTTATAATTCCAGCACGGATGGCAAGCCACCGGTTTCCAGGGAAACCCTTGGTAAAAATAGCAGGCAGAGAAATGATTCTCCGGGTTTGCGATCAGCTCCCATCGTTCGATAAAATTGTAGCAACTCCCGACCAGGCAATCTATGATTGTGTTGTTGCTGCAGGCTACAGCGCCTTTCTCACACAAACGGACTGCAGGACCGGAACGGATCGCCTGGTAGAAGTTGCGGGAAAAATACCTGCAGATGTATATATAAACGTTCAAGGGGATGAACCGCTAATCGAGGAAGTTGATCTATTAGCTATTGACATTGCAAAAAAAGAGGATAATAATTATATAATTGGAACCGTTAGCAGGATGGACAACAACATCAACGATGTAAAATGCATTCTGGACGGAGATAATTTAACAGGAATAAGTCGTATAGTTTACCGGCAGCGTGGAATTTATGCTTTGAATGGAGAGGATTTAAGACTCTTCGGGCAGGCAGAAAGAACAGAAAATGAGGCTATAGAAATTACGCGATTTATGCACATTGGACTACCAATAAAAATGGTAGTGATTAATGACACTCCGGATGTTAATGTTCCGGAAGATGTTAAAAAAATTGAAGGAAGGTTAAAATGCCAGGAGAACCAGCAGCAGTAATTCCGGGAACACTACCTATAGTGAAATCGGGGGAACCAGAACCAAAACCAGCAGAAAGTATTACAATGACACCAGCCGAACTTGAAGCCAGGCTATTGAGCGAAAGCGATAAACGGGTAAATCAAGCGTTGGCAACCAGTAAAGTTAAATGGGAAGCAGATCATGCAGCATTATTAGTAACTGAGAGAGCAGAGGCAAAAAGGCTTGCTCTTATGTCAGTTACCGAACGGGAAAAAGAACTTGAGAAGCAACGAGTCAGTCAATTGGACGACCGAGAAAACAAGCTCAACCGGCGGGATATCCAGATAACGGCAATTAATAAATTGGATGCTGAATCTTTACCCGTCAGCTTTGCCGAAATGTTAATTGGTAGTACAGAAGCAGAAACTTTAGTGAATGTTGATACATTCAAAAAATCTTGGCAAACAGCAATCGACGCCGAGGTCACCAAACGGTTGAAGGGTAAGACTCCCTTAACCGGAAATCTTCCCGGAGGTGGGGTAGATATGAACGCGCTAATTAGAGGCGCGGGGAGAAAATAATGAGTATTATAGCAGATGGCGGATATGGAGCCGATATAAAAGGGACAACTGAATACGACGCTTGGCCGTTGATCCCACAGACCGAAACAGCTTCGATAACTTCGGGCATTACTGAGAAATCAGCAGCACTCGCACAGCTTACCAGATTACCGGATATGAGCAGCAGAACGCACAAAATGCCGGTTCTCGGAACTCTCGGTAATGCAGATTTCACCGGGGACGTTGTAACCGATAATTTGGTTATTGGCGCCGACCAGCAAATCGACGATGCCAGAATCTTGGCTCTCATGGGGACACCCTACGGATCAGGCGATCCGGGATCCGTTCCGAATGAGGATTTTCCAGGGCTGAAAAAGACCCATCAATTTGCATGGGAAAACGTGTTCATTGTTGCGGAACCAATCGCGATAATCCTCCCGGTACCGGAAGCAGTCTTGAATGATTCTTCCTATGATATGTGGGCTGAAATGCGGCCTCGTATTGTGGAAGCATTTGGAAAGCGTATTGATGAGGCGATAATTTGGGGACACAGAAGACCAACCACTTGGCCTACTGGAATCGTTCCGACCGCTATTAATCGCGGCCAGGTAGTTGCAGAGGGAGCTGGGGTTGATTTAGCTGCAGACTTTTCAGAGCTCATGGCAGTTCTGGAAGAGCAGGCTTACGATCCATCAGGGTTTATGTGTGCACCGTCAATCAAGGCCGACCTCCGAAACCTGAGAGACGACAACAACAATCCTATTTTTGTCCGGAGCCTTACCGAAGGATCCCAAGATTCTGTTTGGGGACTTCCCACGACTTACGTGAAAAACAACAGTTTTAACACAACTGCAGCACGGGGAATTTGTGGAGCAATGAGCGAGGCAAAATACGCGATCAGAAGCGATATTTCCTTTAAGATGTTTAAAGAAGGTGTAATCACCGACGACGACGGAAAGGTTATCATTAACCTGATGCAGCAAGACAGCGTAGCAATGCGGTTTGTCATGCGCCTTGGATGGGCAGTACCGAACCCAATTCACCAGCTCAGACCAGACAGGGGCGGATATCCCTTCTCAGTTTTAACCGCGTAATTATACTATTATGGGTAAGCTCAATATTAAACTTCTTGTGACCGATTGCGACGGGGTACTAACCGACGGTAAACTACCCCGTAGATTTTCCATTCTTGATGGCCGCTTGCCGGTAAACTATCCAATGGTGATATTTACCAGCGCAGTACAAATAATTGATACAGCGGAGCGAGCCAAAAGTTTGGGAATCGAATTGATCCGAACAGCGGAGACACCGGGTATTAGTAAGTTGGCATCACTTAATTACCTTTGCAAGAAATTATCCATATCCATAAAAAACGTCGCTTATATTGGGGACGATATAGACGATCTTTCCTGCTTGATTAAAGCGGGATTTTCCATGGCACCAAAAGACGCTCAGAGAGCAGCCAAACAATCAGCAAATAAAGTATTGAAAACCAGAGGCGGCGACGGAGTGTTACGGGAAGCCATTAGAATCATTGACAAAAGGAGTCGCTAAAATGATGAACATTATTATGTTAAAGCCTACACAATTCAGGACCAGATTTTATTCAAGAGGAAATCCTTATCCGGTAACGGACGAAGTAGGAACCCGATGGATTAAAAAGAAATTAGCGGTTTTGGATACCAGGCCGGAAATGCTGGATGAACCAGAAAAACCAGTTTCGGAAGATCTTGAAAGTTTCACAGAACCAGGAAAACCCCTGGCAGATGAGCTCGACATTGAACCGGATGATACTCCAGAGAACAACGGGGATCCGAACATAAAAGAACTTAAATTGATGGCGAAGTCTGCAGGCGTTAAAGGATATTCCAGGATGAGCAAAGAACAGCTCTTGGGGGAATTAAATGGCGATAACAACGTTAGCTAATGTAAAGACCTATTTGGGACTAACCACTACGGCAAAGGACGCGCTTATAACGATGCTGATTCCGATTGTTGAATCCAATTATTTGGGGATCCGGAACAAAGCATTTGACACGGACGCGACCACCGGAGCCATAGTTTACCCGAACGGCTCAGAGCTTACAGCAATTCAAATGGTAGCCTATCTTCTTTTTGATAGCAGCAAATCAGGAGTTGCCGGAGCAGTAAAAGCCGAATCGTTGAGCCGCTACAGTATTACCTATGCAGAGCTGAAAGAAGGTTATCCTGGAGATTTGATTTCAAAGATTCAAAGATATGATACGTTGGTAATGTTATGATAGAGGATTTCTATACCCAATACGGGGAGATACAACGGATCAGGCAAACAGTAGACGGAGCAGGCGGAGTAACTCCGGAATGGTTAACTATCATGACCAGTAAGGGAGTATTGGACGGCATTTCCGGATCGACCGGGATGTACTCTGAAAAGATGAATGCGGATTCAACTCATGTTTGGATTTGCGGGATTTTTGAATTAACAATGCCGGATGTTGATGAACAGGTTTCTTGGTTTGGGGCTCCATTTATGGTCGCTCCCAATGGAGGGATCCCGACAGATATAGACGAAGGTGATCGGATGATGATTAACGAAGTTCCGTATCGAATTACCTGGTTAGATAATCCAATGAATTATAGTAGGCACCTGGAGATTGAACTAAAACGGTGGGAGAATGATGGCTAAATATATATCGAATGCATTGAAAGTAAAGCGCGAACTCTTATTTAAAGAACGGAAAGCTTTGCACTCTGCAGGGCTGGTGGTGCAAAAGCACGTTACCAGGAATATAAATATGCTCGGAATCGTTGACACCGGTCGCCTAAAAGGTGATTACAAATTCAAAGTTGTAATGAAAAACTTGACCGTTTATAACGGAACCAATGTTGATTATGCAGGATACCAGGAGTTTGGAACCGGAGTTTTTGCCGAAGGTGGCATGGGACGACAAGAACCTTGGGCTTTCAAAACAGCAAACGGGGTTTGGGCTACTACAGAGGGACAGGTTGCCAGGCCACATTTGCGACCGGCATATACTCAGAACGTGGGAGAAATTCAACGGGTTATGAGTAGGGAGCTATCAGCATGACATCAATAAGAACTATGGTTTATGCAAAGGCCGCCGCTATAGCCGACCGGGTATTTTTTGTAAAAGCTCCGGAGGGAACTACATTTCCTTATGTGGTGTTCTCTTTCCCGGATGAGGGGAGGGCATATCATCAGCAAATTGAAAAGATGCTGCAGCTTAGGGTTTACGACCACGAAAAAGACGGCTACACTGTAGCCACCGAGATCGAAACGTTAACCGATGAGCTGGAAGAGGCATTTGATTATAAGACGGCAAGCCATGAGACTACAACAGCATGGTTTCGGAAGATCGGAAGAAATGAGATCCCGTTCCCAGAGGACGATGAAACTTGGGGCAGGGAATTATTGTTTGAAATGAGAAATTATAAGCTGGGGGTATAACCATGGCACTTATAGCAGGACAGGTAAATAAGATTTTATTGGATACTGGAGTCGTTTACATAAATGGAAATATGTTGGCTCCATGTGAGGGAGACAACAGCTTTGTTGTTGATGTTGAATATAGGAACATTCCCTATAATGGATCAGCGGGAAAGACAAAGGGATTAAAGAGGATACTGAGAGAGAACGCGATTTTGACCGTTCATCCGAAAGGACTAACACAAAGCATTCTCAATTATGCTCTTCCCGGCTCAGAACTGGACGGCGCTGCAATCGAAAGCGCAGGCGGCAGAAAAGTTATTCTGGATGCAAAATACATTGATGAGGTCGTTCTTGTTGGTGACCAGAAGGATGGGAACACAAAGGTAATAACGCTCTACAGGGCACTTGCCGACAATGGGTTGACTTTGACTCTGGCAGAGGATTCGGAAACGATCCTGGAGCTAGCGTTCGCGGCTCATTACGATCCTACCGACCTTGCGGATCCTATTTATACGATTGAAGATGCTGCTTACTACGGCTCTTAGAATCAGATCTTAATTAATCCCGGCGTTGGCCGGGATATTTCATAAGGAGCGAGAAATGATTAAAACCAAGCACCTATTTAAATTATCTGCAATGGTAGATAAGATGGAGCTAGATGAAGAACTGAAACTGTTACTCGGTAAAGAAAAAGCAATGAGCGATCAGGAATTAGGCCAAACGATGATTATGGCAATCGTCAAAAAAATGCACAGGGCACAAAAAGAGACTGTTGATTTATTGGCCTCTGTTACCGGAAAAACAAAAGCACAAATTGAGGATCTTCCTATAACTGATTTGATTGAGCTTTTCAAGACAATCCTATCCGAAGAAGGTGTTCTCGATTTTTTATCCAAACAGCCGGAGGGCTGAAACCAGAAGAGGTTTGGTCGTTAATTTCTCGATACGGAGCGGAGGGTTTTAATCTTCCGCTTGTCTATGGGCTACGGCTGGCACGGCAAGCAGCCGAAGAGCGGCTTGAGGGGCGTGTCTGGCTGTATTACTGCAGCACAGTCGCCTATCAGGACAAGAAACACGCTACCAGTTACGAGGATATGATGAAAAAGTTACGCTTGCCAAAACAGTCAACAGAAGCAACCATATCAAAAGAACAACTCAACAAATATGATAATGTATACAAACTCTCTATGAAAAAAAAGGCAAAGTTAAAAAAAGCCAGGAGTGAGAAAAAATGAACGTTTTTGAACTCTTTGGATCAATAGCAATAAAAGGCGGGGACGACGCGAACCGCCAAATTGACCATTTAGATAAGAATGGTAAAAAAGCCTCAAAATCTGTTGGCAATCTCGAAAAGGTAACGGTAGCAGCCGGGAAAGCGATGAAAATTGCTTTCATAGGTGCTGCTGCAGCCATCGGGTTAGTTGCGGTAGGGCTCACAAAGGCCGTTAGTGAGGCTGCAGACCTGGAGCAGATAACAACCGCTTATGAGGTCCTGATCGGCGACGTAGAAAAAGCCGGTAAAGTTATAGCCGACATCAAAAAAGCATCGGCGAAAACCCCGTTCCAATTTAAAGATCTCGCAAAACAAGGCCAAACATTAATGGCCTTTGGTATTGAAGCAGATATTGTTGTGGATAAAATGATGATGCTCGGCGATGTTTCAATGGGTAATTCCGTCAAAATGGAATCCATTGTAAGGGCATACGGAAAGATCCAGGCAAAAGGAAAGGCCAGTCTTGAAGAATTAAATATGTTGACCGAGAACGGCGTTCCTATCCTTGGAGCTCTCTCCGAACAATACGGCGTTACTACTGAGGAAATGTTTAAGATGATTACCGCCGGAACGGTTGGTTTTGCAGATGTCAACCAGGCTCTCCAGAACATGACATCCGAAGGTGGGAAATTCTATGGGATGTTGGATAAACAGAGTAAAACGTTCTCAGGCAGGATAAGCACACTAAAAGACAATCTCACCTTATTATTTGCCGAAGTCGGATCAAAATTGCTTCCGGTACTTGGTCCAATAGTCGACACCATGATTACAAAAATCCAAACCGCTTTGGAGCAGCTCACCAGCGGGACAGGACCTCTCGCGAAATTCACAGAGGTTTTGGTTAAAATAATTGCTTGGGCTGTTAATAACATTCCAAAAATCGGTCGCACCTTTCAGTTTGTGGGAGAGGTGGCCGCTATCGTTGCAGACGGGATAAAGATCGTTTGGGATAAACTTGCTGCAACTGTCCAGGGCATAATTGAGAGCCTTGGCATAGATAAAGTAATCGGCGCCGTTATTGATGTTGCCATCGAATTTGTTGGGGACACTTATAAAGCGCTGAAAAAGGGATTAGATACCGGGGATTGGTCAGACTTGTTTGGGAAAGCAGTAGATCTATCAAAGGTACTGATTACTATTTATGCAGGCGTCGCGCTTGCCAAGAATTTTACTGCAGGACTAAGCACTTTATTTACTGGCATTGTAACCGCCTTTGCGGGAACTTCTCTTTTTGCCACAACCAAAGGTATCGGGATCGGCGGAGTGGTTGCAGCAGTATCGCTCGCGGTCGCTATTTATGACACCGTACAGGATCCGGAGAAAGGATGGGGAGCACTTGCAGCAAACGTCGGAGCAGCTCTCGCGGGAGGCTTCGCGGTTGGAGTATTGACCGGGAACCCAGCAAACGGATTTATGGTTTTCTCTATTCTCCTTAGTTTTGATGTTGGGGAGAAACTTGGCGTTCTGGCAGCGGATGTAAAGGAAGCTGCAGGCAAAATAACCGAATCAATCAGCGCAGGTATAAACGGGACAGAACTGGACGACGACGTTTACGGGACTGCAGAGGGATGGGGAGTTGAGCTTGCTAAATCCATAAAAATCGGTATGGGAGAGTTGTTTGAAAAGGACGACGACGGAACCGCTAAAGGATGGGGAGCCAAAATAATCGAAGGGATCCAGAAAGGAACAATCTTCGATAATATCTGGACTGATTTGGCAACCAGTTTTGATACAAATTGGACAATCACCTCGGCCAATATTGTTTCAGCCTGGAACGATACGGTAGCCAAGGGAAAAGTTGTTTGGAACCAGATTGTTGATGATTTGGAAACCACCTGGAGCACCGCCTCGGCAAATGCTCTAATGTTTGGATCCAGAATAGTAGGATCAATAGTTTCCGGACTCAGGACAGGCGAAGAGAAAGCCATAAAAATCGGATCCGATATTTGGGATTGGATTAAGGAAGGGTTTGGATCCTTCGCTACTCTTGGAGAAGATATAATCCAGGGTTTGATTGATGGATTCAATAAGAAAAAACAGGATGTTATTGATTGGTTTACTGATATATGGGCAGGGATTAAAGGAGTATTTAGTTCAAACTCTCCATCAAAAGAGGCTGAAAAACTTGGCCAAGATATTGATCTCGGATTAATTAACGGATTTAACAAATCTAAAAAAGGAATTATTGATTGGTGGGATTATCTCTGGAATGAAGAAATTAAGTGGGGAATATTTGGATCCCATTCAATCCCCAAGGAAGCGACAGGATTGGGAGAAGATCTCGGAACCGGCGTCGCAATAGGTATGGAGAACCCGGATATTGTAACAAGGCTTACGGAGGCTGCAGCTAGTTGGTGGGACGCGATAAGCGCTCCCGGAACGATGAATCCTGACGAAATTCTTGGGAATATATTTGATATATTTGGCGGAGCCGAGGAAGAGCTTGAAGAGTTGGCCGCTGGAGCCGAAACATTTTGGGATAGAATAGTTGCTGCAGCAAGTGAATCCGGAGTATCGGTCGCCGATCTATCCAAAAAATGGCGGGCTTCTTTGGGCTCAATGCTCACAGATGTTTATAACTTTGTTGTGGAAACCGGCGTCGCTTTTGCCAGCGGAACGGCAGATTGGGAAACTATTCTTGGCAGCTTTGGAACCGTTATGGGGAGTGTTTTAAACTCCGTTTTTGATGCTATAATTGCGGGCATAGTCGCGTCGATCATAGCAGAAGATGCTTGGCTTGCAACAACCTTAACAACCATCGCCACAGCAGTTGTAGGATTTCTCTCCCTGGCATTTGCAGCATTAACCGCTTGGTTTGCATTCTTAGGACCATTCGCGCCGGTCGCGGCCGGGGTCGTTATTGCCGCTGCAATAGCTGCTATCGCAGCGCTTGGAATCCTGGCAGTAAATGCCATTTTCCCGGCTGCAGCCGACACCCCGGAACCCGATGATTTAACTCCAGATTCAGACCTGGACACAAACACGGCCACCGGCGGCAGGCAGATTTCAGAGATTACCGGACCAACCAGGGACTTATTAGTCGACCTCTTAACACCTTTGGCCAGGCTGGATTCCTTAACCTCCATCGGGAACCGAATATATGATTTGCTCGATGAGCGTTTGGTTCCTGGAGGAAACTCCGGAGTAACTATCGAAAGTTTGGTTATATACGGGGATAGTGTAGATCCAGTATTAACAGCCCGGCAGATTGAAGAGGCGCTCGGCGAAAATCTAAACTTTGCACAGGTGGGAAATTTATGATTGAATTAACAAATGCTTTAGATGCTACTTTAATCTTACCTCTTACAATGACTTGGGATGTTGTCCCATTGGCAAAAAATGTTCAGGTTGAAAAACTTACCAGAGGCGGAGGTATAGTCGCGGGATTTCAAGCGCTGCAGCCGCGAAACTTTACGGTTTATGGATCCCTTTATTATGCGGATGTCGACCTTAATCATGCGGCCTATGATGCAATCAAAAAGTTCCTGCAGCAAACGCCGATTGAGGTAAACCGGTATGATGATAGAAATATCATTGCCTATCCGACGAATTTCAAAATGAAAGGATTGGATCAAGATATTGAGCTGGAGGTCAGCATAGGTTTTATTGCTCCGGATCCTTTCTTTTATGGCGAAGAACTGATTCATGAGGAATTAGTAATAAGCGACGCGACACCTTTTGCGGTAGCGAATGATGGGACGGCCAACGCAAAACCCGTTATTCATATTGAGATAACCAGCGGATCCCTTACGGATTTAACCATTTCAGCTAACGGATTTTTGATAGAGATAGATGGAATATTCGAGGCCGACGATGAGATATTAATTGACTGTAAAAATTTTACCGTACAGGCCAAAGAGCAGTACGGCGAATATGTCAGTATTATTACCTTGGTCGGCGATGATTTTTTAGTATATGGATTTGAGTTGATTCCTGAATCGAATTCAGTTACAATTACCGCGACGGGTACCTATACCCTGGACGCAACGATAACCTACAGAAATGTGTGGTTATAGGAGGAAATGAAATGTCAACAACCAGATTAGTAAGAGAAACAAACCCACCAACGGGGCGTATAGCATCGCCAGTACCACAATATAAACACACTACCACGGGAGAATATGAAAATGCTTTGGGATCAGATGGAGCAATTCTTGTAGCCTCACTTACTACAAAAATCGTAGACCTGAAAAGCCTATTAGACAACTTTGGAGAGGTTCAGGCAAGCCCGACCGCCAACACGCTATTAGAGAGAATAAAGGTAATAAAAACCGAACTGGACGTTATCCAAACACAGCTCGGAGATACTACCGATGTGGTTGTTGCAGCCGGAGCCGTGGGGAGCCTATCGGCAAAACTCAGGAGATTAACAACTGATCTTGACGCAACCATTACACTGTTGACCACAATCTCAGGTTTAGACTTCGCCGAAGAGACTACGCAGGCAGCCAACGAGGTACTTTTGACTACCATAGCAGGATTGGACTTTGCGGAAGAAACAACTCTCGCGGCTATTGAGGTTTTATTGACTACAATCTCCGGCCTGGATTTTGCCGAGGAAACCACACAGGCAGCTAATGAAGTTTTACTAACCACTATAGCAGGGTTGGATTTTGCCGAGCAAACGACCCTTGCAGCGCTCAATGTTCTGGTAGGTGCTATAGATGCAGCCGTGGTAGATGCTGGGGCGGTCGGGAGCCTAGCCGCCAAACTCAGACGTTTAACCGCGGATCTTGGCGCTGAAATTATACAGATTGGTGATACCGATGCGGCACTCGTAAACGCGGGCGCAGTAGGAAGTTTATCAGCTAAGATGCGACGGCTTACTACGGATTTGGACGCTTTTAAAACTAATTTTGATGCAGAGGTAGGCATGTCTGTTTACAGTAATAGCGCTCCCGGCGCACATGCGGGAGAAACAATAGGAATGACACACTTAAATATAACTGATGGTGATCTTTACGTATCTACCGGTGCTGCTTGGGTACTGAAGTTGGAGGGTATATGGGTTTAACAATATGGGCTATTTTCGGATGGCTTAAAAAGCTAATCGCCAACCACGAAACACGCATAACAGCAATAGAACAAACACTGCCGACACTTGGTATAAAATTTGAGTCACTTCCTGCTGTTACATCCGGCACTCGAATGGCAGGTGCATCAAGTTTGACATTCAGAGTTAACTCAGGCTCAATGGATTTAGACGCTTACCCTGCAACTGATATCAGAAATTACGCTCCTTACTCAGGCATAAAAACTGCTAAAATAAATGATGATATGGTTATACAGGCGTACGTAGACGACCCGGGTTTTGCTGCTGCTGATGGGCACATAATGACTTGGATACCAAAGTTTTACTCAAAAATAGTATCAGCAATTGAATTTTATATACGGCCTACTTATAGTTTAGGATATACTATTGAGCCTGCTTTTTACGATTATGTAAATGGTACTGAGAGAGACGGTATATGGATTTCTGCACTCCCTGGAACTTTAGATTCAGCCGATGGAACTACAAAACTTGACTCGCTATTAGGGAAGACCCTGCAGGTTAGCAGAACAATGCCACAGCTTAGGACATCTGCTCAGGCAAACGGTACAGGGTTTGGACTGATGGATATTGCTACAAGGGATGCGCTAAGAAAACTTATTTTAATTGCTATGGGAGATACAAATTCTCAGAGTGTAATTGGTTCCGGAGTAACATCAGAATCAGCACAAGTATTGGTAACAGAAGGCAACCTGCTAGCAATGGGAAATGAGTCTGGATATATAGGAGCTGATACCGATGTACCCGTATCATTTTTTGGCATATGGGATTTGTGGGGAAATATCTGGCAATGGGTTGACGGTATTTTCAAAGTTGATAAAGAGAAGACAATTGATATTGCCTCTGCTGCTGATACTGATGTCGTCACGGTTAATGGAACTGCATTAACAAAAGGGGCTGCTGCTGATTGGCAGGATGCTGCAACTTTAGCCAGCGCGATTGATGCACTTACCGGTGTATCTGCAACAGCTGATGGAGATGTAGCAACTGCCCTCGCAGACGCAGGCTATGAATTAGTTGTCGCAAAAACAGAAAATGCCGGAACGATAACAATCGCTGTGACTAAATATGGCATGTTTTATACATACGATGAGACCTACTACGATGCAATTATTGGGACGATCCCGGCAACGTTGGCAAATTATACCGAACATGCCGAAAACCTACCGCTTACAAGTGGGTATATCGGAGTTAGTTTAGGCACACCGGCAATTCCAACATCCCTAACAGGAGGTGGATCTGCAACGGGGTGGTGTGATTATTTCTATCAGAATACAGGATATAGGGGTCTGCGTGTGGGCGGTGTTTGGGTTCGTGGTTCCGTTGCCGGGTTCTTCGTTTGGGCTGCGACCTATGCGCCTTCCACTGCGTACACGGCCATCGGGGCTCGCCTCCTCGGTAAACCGTAGTTTGCGGGGTCTGGGGGTGGCCAACCCCCATTGGTTTTTTGAATGTTTTTTAATTTTTAAGGGGCGACCTGCAAGAGGTCTGCATGTGGGCGGTAATTGGGATAATGGTTCCCACGCCGGGTTCTTCAA
>Ga0222626_1000593_pt1 | contig 20004 bp, 15 predicted proteins | sample AntAcemetageno91_FD_179862 | JGI IMG/M metagenome (GOLD analysis project Ga0222626, IMG submission 179862) | Saline water microbial communities from Ace Lake, Antarctica - #91 | ecosystem: Environmental > Aquatic > Non-marine Saline and Alkaline > Saline | place: Antarctica: Ace Lake | collected...
CCATGTGCGAGGTATACGGTCAGACAGAGACAACCCCCATCGCAACGGTAACCCCCTGGAAGGGTGTGATCAAACCGGGTACCGTTGGGGTTCCAGTCCCCGATACGGATGTCAAGATTGTCAATATCGATACGGGAGAGGAACTTCCCCAGGGTGAGATTGGAGAGGTTCTGATTGCGGGACCGCAGATAATGATGGGGTATTACAAAAAGCCCGAGGAAACGGCAAAGGTCCTCAAGGATGGATGGTTGCATACCGGCGATATGGGCCTCTTTGATGAGGACGGATACCTTTCGATCGTAGATCGCATTAAGGACATGATAATCTCCGGTGGGTTTAACATCTATCCCATCGAAATAGATAACGCCCTCTTCGATCACCCCAAAATACTCGAGGCCTGTTCCTTCGGCATCGAAGATTCCTATCGCGGTGAAACGGTCAAGGCCTTTGTGGTCACGAAGCCTGGGGAATCGCTGACAAAAGAGGAAGTTGTCAAGTATTGTAAGGAGGTACTGGCTCCCTACAAGGTTCCGAGAGAAATCGTATTCGTAGATGAGCTTCCCAAGAGTAATGTTGGCAAAATCCTGAGACGTGAGGTGCGGGAGATGTATAAAAATATGGATGTGAAAGAATAAAGGATTATCAGGGTTCTGAACGAAAACCCCGGGGTGAAAACTCTCCCCGGGGTTTTTTGTCAGTATTTCAAAATCATATGTTTTCGGTCCGTCTGTGGTACTCTATTTCGAATTCCTCCGAGGTTGGCAACGATGATGCCGAGATCGTCCAGATTGACCTCCACGGTGCCACTGGAGGCAACGATGGCATGGGAGATTCCCTGCGGGCTCATCCCGTCGAGGCGGTTAAAGAGGAATTTCTCGAGAGAAAGCCCGTGGCAGTGGGCGAGATCGGTAATCCCGTCGGTTGCCAGAAGGGCCACATCGCCGTCGCATAGAGTAATGATCTCCGATTGAAAGAGATTCGGAGACCGTCCTACCATATAATGATTCGTTCGACTCATCTGCGCTACTCTTTTTCCGTCCCGTCGGATCAGAAAAATCAGGCTGTCTCCGGTGTGCAGAAGGACGGCTGAATTATCTTGACCGACAATAAGGGCGGAAAACGTCGTGTTTTCGTGATAGCTTGTGGATCGCATCAGGACGTTCGTTCCTTCCACGATCCTCCCAAAGTTGTCGTCCGTGAGGGCCATTCCCCCAGTCAGAAGATCGGACGTCTCGATGAAATCGGCAAATCGTTCCAGAAAGAGTGCTGAAGAATCGGGGTTTCTTTCAGGGCCATCCGCAACGGCGAGTATTCCCATTTCAAGATTTATGAGAAGTGCGTCGCCGGGGGCGATATTTTCCCCCTGTTTCCCCGGTATCAATGTGGCGGAGACAAGGTCTGGAACTTCAAAGGTCTTCATGTTTTACGGCATTTCCTTTTCTCTTAAACCGTGAGAGCTTCTTCGAATCCCTCACGAACTGCATCGGTAATCTTCCTCGGAGCATCAGCGTCACCGATTTTGATACAATGAACACCCTTCTTCGCGCACTCTTCAGAGAGCGTGTCCAAGGACCTGGCACCCATGGCGAGAATGACCGTATCGGCGGGAATTGACTCGATGCCATGTGCCGTTTCCACTACCACGGAATCGTCGGTTATTTCCAGCAGCTTCGTCTGGGGACGTAATGTCACTCCCATGAGTCTCAGACACTTAAGGAGAGACCAGCGGCCCGTTCGACCAACGTTATCGGCCATACGATTCACCATGTCAATGACCGTGATTGTTTTGCCCGAATTGTAGAGCAGCTGTATCGCAACTTCCGGATCTTCGGCGCCATGATACATCAGATGGGTAAAAATCCCGGGGTCCGGAGTGCCCATGGATGCGATAAAATGAGCTGTCTCACAGCCCGTGGCACTGCCACCCACAATGACGACGTTCTGACCGATTGTTGGAACGTTATTGAGTAGGACATCCCATGCACTCACCACATGAGGCTTGTCAATACCGGGTACATTAAAATTCACGGGTTCTGCACCGGACGCAATGACAACAAGGTCATGTCTATTGCTGATCATCTCGGGAGTTACAGGACTTTTGCACATGACTTTGACTCCGGCACTGTCCATGCGGTTTTTCATGCTGTCGATCAGTTTCTGCAGCTCTCCCTTCCCGGGAGGCGATTTTGCCAGATTTACCTGGCCACCGAGGTATTTCTTTGTTTCATGAAGAGTAACGTCATGTCCCCTTACGGCGGCAGTTAGGGCAAATTCCATGCCGGCCGGACCTCCTCCCGCGACGAGAATCCGCTTTTTTGTTATCGTTTTTTTTATCACTAAGTCATTTTCCCTGCCAGCCCTCGGATTCAGAATACAACCCACGGGGTTTCCGGAGAAGAGGGCGTCGAAACAACCCTGATTGCATGAGATACAGGAGACAACCTCTTTGAGCTTCCCTTCTTTTACTTTATTGGGCAACTCCGGGTCTGCGATCAGGGGTCTTCCCATGCACACCATATCGCAGGAACCGCCTCTCAGGGCTCGTTCCGCCACAAAGGGGTCCCCCAGTCGATTTGAAGCAAAGACGGGAACATCCACTTTTGCCCTCACTCCGCGTGCCAGATATACGTAAGCCCCGGGAGGAACATTGCTCGTGAGTTGCGGTATACTGGTTTCATGCCATCCACCGGTAACATTGATCGCGTCTATACCGGCCTTAGATGCCTCAGTCGCAAAGAGAGCGGCTTCCACATTGGTGTTTCCCCCTTTGAGATAATCGTTGCCCGCTATTCTCATGCCAAGCGGAAAATCGTTGCCGATCACATCCCGTACCTGTTTGATTACCTCAAGGCCGAAGCGCATCCGGTTTTCGAAAGAGCCGCCGTATTCATCCTCTCGCTTATTAGTCACAGGAGAGAGGAACTGACTGATCAGGTAACCCGTGCAGGCGATAAGCTCGATGAAATCAAAACCCGCCTCTCTTGCCCGGAGAGCCGCTGAGGCAAAGGCATTTTTTACATCTTCAATATCGTCCCTGGTCATTTCCCGGGGCATTTCGTGGTTCAGGGTGCTCATGACAGGGGAGGGGGCGATAGGAGTCTCTCCCGTAAAAAGAGAGAAGGCATTTCGGCCCATATGAAAAAGTTGTGTTGCAACCTTGGTCCTTGTGTTTCCGTGGATTTCATCAATAAAATATCGGAGGGATTCTATATTTCTGTCATCAAAAAAACCCGGCATGAAAGGCGCGGCGCCTACTGTATCTATGGCGATGGGCCCAACCGTCATAAGGCCGACACCACCCTCGGCACGTTCGCGATAGAAGCCGGCAAAACGCTCGTTAAAGGTGTAATCATCGGTATACCCGAGTCCCATCGAGGGCATGACGATTCTGTTCGCGATTTCGAGACCATTTATCGTGATCGGTTCAAAGAGTCTAACAAGTTCCATGACAAGCTCCTTTTTAAGATGAGGGTTCTTTTCCCATTTCAGGATTCCCCTGTCAACGAAAAGAGAAAACCATTACGGCATTAAAGTATAAAGTGTAACTTTACAATTTATAATATACATTTTCCCATCCTGTCAACTTTTCCAACGTCAATAAATTCTTTCAAGCATATGTCATTCTCCGACCATCCCCACATAAAGATAAATCCCAAAAATAACTATATCATGTGGCATTCATCGCCGGGGTATATTTTTCCTGTTGGTTTCTTCCTATACTCAATCAAAACCGGATGCAGGCAATACCCACTCTTTCAAATACAAGTCGAGGGGTTGGGTAATCTGGCCGGATCAATGATAACAGGTTGAAATGTGAGGATTATTGATCGTGATTTTTCCCGGGTGACGTGATATTTATAACTTCCTGTAACACACAAAGCATGCATTGGATTGTTCGTTGTAGATTACTTTTGGTAATCAGTAGTGCCAAGCTTACCTGCCGCTGTAGGCGACCAGGCGAAGTGGTTTGGCGAACTTCCTAATATTATTAAACGCTCACAAATATGAGGCTACAAAATTATTTTGATGAATTAAGTATTGTGTTTGAATGCATAAGTAATAAAGATTGAAGGAAACCTCCAAGCGGTTCACAATGCTTGTAAATACAAACTGCTGGGTCGAGATGAGCTCCCCCAGAAACAAACCAAAAGGAGGTTTCCATGAACAGATACTACTACATAGGATTGGACATTCACAAGAGGATAATAGCGTATTGCGTGAAGGCCATTTACGGTTCTCTGGTTGACCAGGGGAAGGTAGATGCCGACAGGCAGTCACTGGAAGTATGGGTGAAGGGACTGCCGGGACCCTGGATAGGTGCGATGGAGGCGACCATCTTCACCGGGTGGGTGTACGACTTCTTGAAGCCCCATGCTATTGCCCTGAAAGTGGCTCATCCTGCGATGCTCAAGGCCATAACAGCCGCCAAGAAAAAGAACGATCGTGCCGATGCCGAAAAGATAGCCGATCTACTACGAGTGGATCTTCTTCCTGAATGCTATATGCTTCCAGAAGAGATTTGGGAACTGCGGCGGATATTACGGTATCGCAACCACATTGTTCGAACGGCAGTAAAGATGCAGAACAAGATGTCAGGGTTGCTAATGGAAGTTGGTGCCACATACAGCAAGAAACGCCTGCATGGCAAAAAATACTTTCGTGAGCTTCTTGAACGGGTCGATGATATTCCCCCTTCCGTGAAGGAACTCCTGCAACTGAGCCGTTCCGGCTATGAGATGTTTCGCTCGTTCCAGAAGCGGCTTGTTGCAACGCTTCGCACCAATCAATTGATACATGATCGGGTGCATCGTCTCATGACCATTCCCGGCGTAGGAGAGATGACGGCCCTGACCTGGGCATTGGAGATCGGCGATACCGAACGATTTTCATCCATTCGAAAGGCAGTCAGTTACTGCGGGCTGTGCAGTGCACAAAAGGAATCGGCTGGCAAGGAACAGCGAGGCCCCATTTCCAAGAAGAGAAACAAACACCTCCAAACCATGCTCATTGAGGCCGCAAAGCTTGCACCGCACTGGAACGAGCAACTGGCCATCGTGCATGAACGGGAATTGAAAAAAGGAAACAGGAACAGGGCAACGCTTGCCGTTGCGAGAAAGCTTGTGGCGTACATGCTGGCCGTTGACAGAAAAGGGGCAGACTTCAAGCTTCCCTCTGAAATTCGGGCAGCTTGAAGCAGAAGCTGTAAAACATATACATCTGCCGAGATGAAGATCTTCCCGCCGGGCCTTGCCGTTCTGGGGACTGTGCTATCGGATATACGTATCCGTGATGCACCGGTTGTTGTGTTTCGAGGCCGGTGGGTTGACCCAAACTCAATCTTCTGTAGAGGTCATTAAGGATATGGTGTAACGCAAACCTGTCCGACCTTGGTACAGCACATGGATGTCTGGTCGCATGTGATCGATGAATGCGGACCAAAGAGGATTAAAAAGATCAGGTTGTGGCAGATGAGCAAAGATAACCGCCGGGAGTCCTTCAATCCGGAAGGTCAGGGGAAATCTCCGTTTTCCCCTTGACAAAACTTATCATGGATGTCCCCCGAATTCCTTATAAAATTTTTCAAGTCGTAATCAATGAATTGCATGTTGCCGATTGTTAATTATTACATTGACATACAAAACCGCTTGTCCTATGTTCAGATGGTCAAAAATTAATGCGTTATCAATCTCAAAACAATTCTTTTATCCTCAGTCTCAGAAACTACAAACTGGAACAGGCAAAATAATGTTTGTTAATCTTCCTCTGTTTTTTAACGATATTTAAAATGAGGTGCGTGCCATGTTTGCTTATCGAATAATTTTGGCAGTATGTCTTACAATCGTTACAGGTTGTGCGAGCATGATGATGACTACCCCGCAGATAAGTCTCGATTCCAACGATAGAAAAATGGAGGTTAAAAGCGAAGTCACGGCTGTCGGGGCACTTGACTATTCGCCCGATGGGAAATATCTGGTGTCGGGCGGACTCAGGCCGTCACTAAGAGTATGGGATGTGGCCAATGCCAAAGGCGCGCGAATCATCCCCTTTTCCGTCGAATATGGAGTCAGTGATGTGGCCTATTCTCCAGATGGAAAGATGATTGCAGCATCAGGTAGAAACAATATGCTGAGCGGCGATATAACAAAATTGTGGGATGCGGGTACCGGGCAGGAGATACGCACTATCGGCGGCGATTTTGGACTACAATTATCGTTTTCGCCAGATGGGAAACTTCTGTCAGGCACAGCCCAGTCTGGCAATATATTCAATATTATTTACACCACAAAATTAGCAGATACACAAACGGGCAAAGTGCTCAGGGTGTTTGATGGTTACGATCTCGGCGCTATTTCGCCCGATGGCAGGTACATCGCTCTTGTCCCTTCGATGTTCAGTTCGGACAACGAGGGCCTCAGATTGTTAGATATTAAAACAGGCCGGGAAATCTGGCACAAGACTGATCTGAGGGCAGATGCAGTGGTGTTTCCGCCAAATAGTAAGTTCATTCTTGCCTCGCGTTCTGAATTCAAGGGTATCTTGGGTAATGAGGCAGTTATATCCATTGTGTCGCTGGACATTGCAACGGGAAACCAAACAAAGGAAATTGTCAGATTTACCGTCCCTGGCACCTTTCTTGCCCATAAGAAGGCATACCAAAAAATCAACAACCTTACAGTCTCTCCTGATGGCGCACTCGTACTAAGTGGGAACATGTTCGGAGAATACAAATTATGGGATATCGCAACCGGAGCATTGATCAGGCAATTAAAGCGACCCGACGAGAAAATCATCATGGGAATGAGTCCCGCTCACGCGGCTTTTTCCCCAAACGGAAAACTCGTAGCAATTGCATCCGCCGCTTCCTTGCGACTGTTCAACGTAGCAAGCGGTGACGAAGTTGCCGCAATGATCGCCTTTGATGATGGTGAATGGCTCGTAACCACACCGAGCGGTTACTACAACTCCTCCGAAAAAGGCGATGAGTATCTGAGTGTCAGTGTTAATGGGCAGCCCTTCAGCATTTCGCAACTCCGGGAATCATTTTTTCGTCCCAACCTTGTCCAGGTCGCGCTTTCCGGCGGGTCTTTGAGGGAGCTCAAAAACGTGGCAGATGTAAAACCGCCTCCCATTGTAGCAATTGTTGATACTCCTAAAAGCACAGATAAAAGCGATGCTGTTATAACCTTAAAGATTTCCGATGCAGGCGGGGGTATTGGCGATATCAGACTATATCTCAATGGCTCCGCAGTTATACTGGACAGTACAAGAGCCTTGAAAATTGTCGCATCCAACCAGAACGAAATCTATAAAACATATAACCTGAAACTTTCCAGCGGCATGAACACAATAAGAGGCATTGTCTTTAATGCCGATAATACCATGCAAAGCACAAACGCTATTCATGAAATATCGGCATCGTATAAATCAATCGGCAAGCCTTCTCTTTATGCTCTTGTAATTGGTATCAACGAATATAAGAATCCTAAACTCCAGCTTAATTTTGCCGTAGCAGATGCAACCCTCTTTGCCGACACCCTTAAAATGGGTGCGTCGCCTCTTTTTGACAAGGTCGAAATAAAAAGACTTTCTTCAAAAAAAGAGACAACAAGAGAGAATATAATGAAGGAACTTAAAGCCATGCAGACTTTAAATCCTGATGACCTGTTTGTCTTATATGTGGCGAGCCATGGAACAGTTGACGATGGAGAATATTTTCTCATTACTTCGAATGTAGGATCAACGAGGACAAAGAGACTCAAGACCGACGCTATTGGTCAGTCGATATTCAAGGAACTTATCGGTAATATCCCTGCCACAAAAAAGCTGATCATCATCGACACATGCAATGCGGGGGCTTTGGGTGATGCAATTCAGGTTGCGATCCTGACAAGAGGCATGAGCGAGGATACGGCGATGAAGATCCTGAGCCGGGCGGTGGGCTCGACCATCCTTTCGGCATCTACTTCTATACAGGAAGCACTGGAGGGCTATCAGGGTCATGGATTGTTTACTTACGTGCTGGCAGAAGGATTGAAAGGAAAAGCGGACAAGGGAAATACAGGTTATGTGAAGACAACAGAGCTTGCGGATTATGTGGACTATGAAGTGCCTGCCCTGGCGGAGAAGATATTCAAGAAAGCCCAATATCCCATGATATCAATAAGCGGGCAGGCCTTCCCGATAGGAAAAGTGAGGTAAAATTAATATTAGCAATTAATTGTTCCACGACAGAATGTTGAGCAGGCTTGCCGCGTGGACAACAGGATTTCATTTCGTAATCATCAACATCCGGGCTTTTCAAAGTTATTTAGTAGTAGGTGAAGACAATAACCGGCTCATGTCATATTTTCATGAATCGACTCACTCAGTTCAAATACCTATACGTAACAAAGTGATGGTTGACAGTTTATAGGATACTTGTCATCATCTGTCTGTTTTTCTTATTGAATTAAGAAAAGGAGGACGTGATGATGAACAGCGATATCAATTTACACGAGGCAGTCATATCTTCAGATAAATTCACGATTCCCCCGCCAAAACCTTTTGATTATTACCAGACCCGTCTCCGTTTTGGCTCACATTCTGAGGGAAGTATAGAAGCGCTTCAAAAGATATTGAGGAAGCTATCGAGGATGGATCTACCGGGCAAGGAGCATGCTGAGGGTTATCTTCGCTATATGGTTCGCAGTAACCGCAGGCCGCGAACAATGTATAGCCGTTGGGGGACCATACATATTTTTCTTGGTCTGCTAAAAGCCAATGGCAAGAACAGCCTTGAAGAAGTGACGAGGAAAGATGTGGAGGCATTTATCGAGCATGAGCAGGACCGGGGTATCAAGATTACGACGATCAGGATGAGACTAACGGGCGTTCAGTCCTTTCTTCGGCATATGGTGGAAGAGGGGATTGTTTCCCAGGATGTTTTTGGCAAGAGGATACGGTTGCAGTTGCCGGAGCGATTGCCGCGGGCCATGGATCCCGACGATTTGCAGAAACTGCTTTCTACCATTGACAATACCCGTGACCGGGCCATGATTCTGGTGCTGTTAAGAACGGGGATGAGGATCGGGGAGTTGCTCAATACGAAGGTTATCGACGTCCACATGAAAGAGCGAAGGATAGAGATCTATGAGGCTGCGAAGAACCGTCTGGGACGGGTGGTTTATCTCAGTGAGGATGCGATCATTGCCTTGGAGGCTTGGTTTGAGAAAAGGAATCCCTGGGAGGACTACCTTTTCTACAGTCAAGGGAACACGTACACGCTGTCATACAGCACAGCCCGGTGCAGATTCAAGAAATATATTGTTAAAGCGGGATTAGATCACAAAGGGTATACCCCGCATACTCTTCGTCACACCTTTGCCACGGAGCTTCTCAACGTCGGCATGCGCCTGGAGTGTCTCCAGGTGTTGTTGGGGCACCGTAACATTGAAGAGACACGGCGCTACGCTCGACTTACCGATAAGACCCGCGAGGCGGAATATTTTAAGGCCATGGACATAATAGAAAGGGGGGACAGTCATGGTAATGACCGATGCGATCCTGAACTGGAAGCGATTTTTAAAAAGGCGAAACTGTGCACCGAATACCGTTAAGAGCTATCTGAACATGATCAAGCATTTTGTTATCTGGGTGGATGTTCCGGTGGAAGAGGTAACGTATGCGACAGTATCCCGCTACATTGACTATCTCATGAAGAAGCGGCGGGTGCCCAAGACTGTTAACTGTCATTTGGATGGCATTCGCCAGTTCTACCATTACCTGAAGGAAGAGGAAGGTATGGCCATCATCAACCCAATCCGAAAGAATCATATGCAAAAGATGTCCAGACCTCTTCCTCGGCATTTAAGAGATGAGCAGGTAGAGATCTTTTTTAAAGCCGTGCGTGGGTATCGTGACCGGGCTATGTTTATGTTAATGCTGCGGTGCGGGTTAAGGGTGGAGGAAGTTGCGAATCTTGCCATAGGCGCTATAGACGTCAACCGCAGGACAATCCTGGTTGAAGATGGCAAAGGGGCGAAAGACCGGATTGTCTACATGAGCAATGATGCGCTTCATGCCTTGGCTGCCTATTTACGGGTTAGGCCCGCATCCAGGGCAAGAAAAATCTTCCTTGTGGAAAAAGGAACATGTACGGGGCAACCCATCTCCATCCGTGGGATTCAGAAGCGCATGGAATATTATGCCCGCAAAGCGAAGGTCCGGGTATCCTGCCATCATCTCCGGCACACGATGGCGACTCAAATGTTGAATGCCGATGCTGATCTCTCCACCATTCAGGACCTTTTAGGGCATAGTAGTGTAAAAACCACGCAACGATACTGCCGGATATCAAATCTGAAAGTACAGAGAGATTATTACAAGGCTATGGAGGTGATTAGGCAACAATGGGTTGGCAACCCAGATAATCCTTGACGGAAAGACAAAGATATGAATACTTAAACAACGGACAACGCATTAACATCAATAAGAAAATCAGATTATGTTACGTATAGCAAATACAAAGATGCAGGTTGGTTTTTCAGAGCGGTGCATTTAGTACGGGATGAAATGTTCAGATTTTTGAGTGTGAGCTTTTCGGGGTCAGGTGGTATTTGTAACTTCCTCTAACAAACAAAATGTAATTGTTCCAGTTTGTTGCAGCTTACTTGTGGTATCATTGATAAGAGACAAGGGGTAACCTGAGTCTGTATCCGACGTTTGTCAGTGGTCAGGGACTGATCCTATTTTATCGCACATCAAAAAGCCCGCGCGTTTAGCTCCGACTCTTACTCACTATTTTTGCTGCCACAATTTACTTGACACACAAATTCTCATTTCATATACACCATACAAAGCAATTAAGCTTTCTAAGTAGCGCAGAGATATTGAGTTGAGATATGCTCTTTCCGGAAGAGAGCGAGGAAATAAATAGCGAAGGAGGAAATAGGCTCATATGGAAGTTAAATCCCCGTCAACGAGGTCAGTCGATAAGATCGTGGAAGAACAGATCAAAAGGTGGCAAAGTGAGCGGAAGAAGAAATACAAGAAACCCATTCGTCCGGTGATAACCATGTCCAGACTGCCGGGCGCCGGAAGTCAAATTCTGGCCCAAAGTCTGGTGGATGATCTGAAAATCGATTTTTTCGACTCGGAAATTGTCGAGAGGATCGCGAAGGATTCAAAGGTGAGCGAAAGAATCGTTCAGACCCTCGACGAACAGGATCGTTCCATCGTTGACGATTGGATCCAGTCGTTAGGCAAGGGCCATATGTGGGCTTACGAGTATCTGGGGCATCTCACCAAGGTTGTCAACAGTATCGGTGCCCACGGTCATGCCTTGATTGTCGGTCGCGGTGCCGGGTTTATCTTGCCGACGGAAGTAAGTCTGCGATTGCTGTTGGTGGCGCCGCTACAGACACGCATCGACAATGTGATGAAGGCATACAACGTTTCTGGGAACGAAGCGAGACGGCGTGTGGTCAGGACGGAATCGGATCGTAAGGCCTTTATCCGCAAATATTTCGACGCCGATATGACCGATCCGATACATTACGATCTCGTCATCAATACACAGAATCTCCATATCGATGTCGCCGTTAAAATAGTTGAAGAGGCATTCAACTCACGGCATTGGTATAACTACAATATAAGAAAATAACAGCGCGGCTGGAAAATGTGTATCAAGCAAGAAAACCCGCTGGGACTTATTGACCAGGGGGTTTTCTTGCTTGTCTTTCCGGTCCAATGAATTCCTTTCTCACGGCGACAAAGGTTGTTGTTATGTCTGGTCTCGGAAAGCAATTGTCAATTTGGCAATCGTTCTTCTTTCCGTATCAAACCCGCTTTTTTAAAAACATGCAGCATGGGAATATTATCCGAGAAAACCTCTGCCGTAAAGCCAAGGAACCCCTGCCGCTTCGCCAGATAGGTGAGCTAGGGCAACAACGCTCGGTGTGGCTCTTTGCATGATTTGATCCTATCTCCGGAAGCCGGTTGAACGTGTTATAAATCCTCTACGACGCTTTTCCCCACCAGATCCGCCAGGATAGCGATTTTTTCGCTGTCCTCGGGTGTAATCAGCGCCTCCAGCCGGTCTATCTGCTTGGCCACCTGAAAGGTATCGTGGGCGACGAGGAGCAAGGGGATGCCCTGCTCCCCAGCCATTGCAATGATGTTTGAAGGGGGGATGATATTATTAGTCAGGAGGACCCCGGCGCTATCGCTTGCAAGGGCGGCGACGATCATATCGTCCCGGTCGCCGCTGGTGATGATCAGTTTGTTTCCCTGGCTGAATACGGGGTTTCTCATGCATGCCTCCGCGGACATGGCCCCTACAAGCACATGCTTCACCAAATTGCCCAGTCCGGCCTCACCGCTCAGGACCTTCGCAAAGAAGGCATCGGCGAGAAAACGCATGGAATAATAGGAAAGGCATTCTTCATAAGGGATGACGCCCAGGATAGGGATACCCATGGCGGTAATGTCTTTCATGAAACTGTCATTAAAGTCCTTAATATCCTGAACCTTGTTGATGACAACACCCCGAAGACTGCATGCGGACATATTGAAATATTTGTGGATGAATTGAATGTCGTCCATGATGCCGTCTGGCTCGCCTGACACAACGACGACGACTTCTGCACCGGTGTAGCAGGCCAGTGTCAATGAATCGAGGAATACAGAGGCCCCGTAATAGATGTCCTTGCCGCCTTCGATGAAAAGGCCGTCCATACCGGTAGAGGCATTTTTGACCATCGCGCTGGCAACACGCCTGACACTCTCTTCATCATGGACAAAGCGCAGCTTGGCGTGATTAAACCCCAGCGTGACACTGTCGGGATCGCAATCGAGGCCCCACAATTTGATGATCAGACTGGCGTCGTAATCCCAGTTTTTTTTCCGCTGATAGATCAACCGGTCGCCGAAAGGTTTCAGATAGCCGTATTTCTTCTTTCGCGCCGCCGCCAGTCCCACAATAAAGCTGGTTTTCCCCGCGTTTTCATGCATTGAAGCGATAATATAGGCGTTCATCTATGGGTCTCCTCCTTCTTGTTTTTAATGAGGATTCTGACGTCCACGGCGGTGAGGCCGCGGTCCTGCTCGTAAACGACAACCGGATTGATCTCAATATCAGTGATCCTCCGGCAATGGTTGATGACGGTGCCGATCTTGATCACCGTCGAGATCACCTCCTCGATGTCTTTTCTTTTCTCGCCCCGGACGCCAAGCAGAAGGGGAAACGAGCGGATGTCCTTGAGCATGGCTGTCACTTCTTTTCTGTTCAGGGGCAGGGCTCTGAAGACGACGTCCTTCATGACCTCCACATAGATGCCGCCCAGACCGCACATTACGATCGGGCCGAAGGACGAATCGAGGCGGGCGCCGATGATGATTTCCATACCAGCCGGCACCATCTGGGTAACTTCGACGCCGTCGATGACGGCCTGGGGATTGTAAGCCTTGACGTTGTGTATAATCGCCTCGTAGGCATCGATCACTTCCCCGCGATTGAGGAGGTCGAGGGCGACACCGCCGGCATCGCTTTTGTGAAGGACATCCCGGGAGACGATCTTCATCACGATGGGGTAGCCGATGTCTTCGGCAAAGTTCACGGCCTGGTTGATGTTACGGGCGATGCGGCTCTTGGGGACTGCGACCCCCGCGGCATTCAGAACAGCGATGCCTTCGTTGGCCAAAAGAAATGTCCGGTTGTCCTTGAGAGCCCCGTCGATGATGCGGTTGATCGCTGCCGCGTCGATGGGCGCTTCTTCCGTCTCGACGGTCATATCACGCAGGTAATTCACGTACCGATAGGTGATTCCCAAGCAGGAAACGGCGTCATAGACATCGGAAAATAGGGGGATGTTGCGCCGTTTGAGGGTCTGTACCGCCTCCTCGACATGAACGCCGCCGATGGCCGCATAGGTGATGGGCTTGCCCTTCGCCTTATGCTGTTCATATGTTTTCTCAATCATGGTGGCCAGGTTTTCCGAATCAAAGGTGGCTGTTTCACAATACAGGGCCATGGTGGCATCCATGGACTTACTTTCAGCGGGTGCTGCCAGGGCTGTTTTATAATCGGCGGAATTGGCCCCGCCGGTCAGGTCGACGGGATTCTTGGTGGAGCCGAAGGCCGGCGTGAGAGGGGCAAAGACCTTTTTCAAGATTTCCTGATCGTCGTACAGGTCGATGCCGAACTTTTCGCAGGCATCCGTGGCCATAACGCCGATGCCACCACCGTTGGTGATGATGACGCTCCGGTTCCCCTTCGGCAGTGGGCTTTCAGCGAGAAATTGACACCAGTTGAAGGCCTCGTCAAGGCTTTCGGCGCGCATAACTCCGCACTGTTTCATGACGGCGTCGAAGATATCGTCGGAGCCTGCCAGGGATCCCGTATGCGAAGCTGCGGCCAGAGCGCCCCTTCGAGAGCGCCCCGATTTGATTGCCAAAACCGGCTTTCTCGCCGTGGCCTGGCGCAGGACTTTGAGAAGGCGTTCGCCTTTTTTCACGCCTTCAATATAAAGGAGGATAACCCTGGTCGGTTCATGGTCAATGAGATATTCCAAGAGGTCGGCCTCGTCGATATCGCACTTGTTTCCCAGGGATACAATGGCCGAAAGGCCCAGGTTATCCACAGCGGCCCTGCCGATCAAGGCGATGCCCAAGGCGCCGCTTTGGGTGAGGATCGCCACCGGACCAGCGGTAACGCCTGTCGCCGAGAAGGTGGCATTGAGGGAGACCGCGGACGAATAGATGCCGAAGATGTTGGGACCCAGAATGCGCATCCCAGCCGCGCTGGCGATGCGGATAATTTCCCTTTCCGCTTCGGAATTACCCGTTTCGGAAAACCCGGATGTGATGATCTGGACGTGTTTGACCTTCTTGTCGGCGCAACTCTGAACGGCGGCAACTACGTCCCGGGCCGGAATGACCACCGTCGCCAGATCGACGGTGCCCTGAATTTCCTCAATGCTTCTGTGGGACTTCAATCCCAGTATATCTTCACCCTTGGGGTTGACCGGATAGACAGCGCCCCGATAGCCGCCTTCGATAATGTTGCGCACGATGCTGTAACCAATTTTTTCCGGATCCCCGGAAGCGCCGATAATCGCAACGGATTGCGGCTCAAAGAGTTGGCGGATGTCGGCTCTTTTCTTCATGACGATCCATGCCTCAGAAAAAGGTTTAAATAAAACGCATCTTCAGTTCATAGGCCCCGGCTTCTATTTTCTTTTCCATATCGAAGCCCATTTTTTCAAAAACATGAAGCATCGGCTTATTTTCCACGAGGACATCGGCGGTGAATCCCTGAAGGCCTTCTTTTCGAGCCAAGATCGTCAAATAGGAAAGCAGTTCGGTGCCGATGCCCCTGTCCTGGTAACTGTCCCGCACAGAAAAGGCAACTTCCGCCGTATGGGTCTTAGCGTCCTTGATGGCCTGTCCCATTCCGACGGCCACTTCCCTGCCATTTTCCTCGATCGTGGCTAGAATAACCATTTCCTGGGTGTAGTCGATGACGACAAACTTTTGGCGCATTTCGTGGGGAACGTCTCTACGCAGCGACATGAATCGCCGCTGGAGGCTTTTATCGGACATGTCGTAAAATAAATCTTTGATAAGAGATTCGTCATCGACCTTTACCGATCTAAATAGGACCACCTGGCCTTTCCTGGTCGTCCGGACTGTTTCCAGATATTCTGGATATTCGCCCTTTTTTCCGGGGATAAAGGCCTGATCTTTGTAGATGAGATTGAGTTTTTTTGCCTCTTCGATCAATTGAGGCCGGAACTTGGGATGGGCGATGGCGATGAGGCTCATGGCGCGTTCCCGGATGTTTTTGCCGTGAACGTAGGCAATGCCATATTCAGTGACGACGTACTGGACGTCCCCCCGGTTCAGTGTGACGCCGGCGCCGCTGTCAAGAAAGGGCACAATGCGCGATATCTCGCCGTTTCGAGCTGTGGACTGGATGACCAGAATGGTTTTCCCGCCGGGGGCCAAAACGGCGCCGCGCATGAAATCGGCGCTCCCGCCGATGCCGCTGTAAAACTGTTTGCCGATGGATTCCGCCGTGGCCTGTCCCGTCAGGTCAATTTGAAGGGCGGCGTTGATGGCGGTCATATTTTCTATCGTGCCGATGATCCGGGGGTCGTTGGTGTAATCAATGCCCCGAAATTCAAAGTTGGGATTGTCGTCGATATACTGGTAAGTCTTCGCGGTACCCATGCAGAAGGACGCGATGGACTTTCCTTTGTCGATATTTTTCCTTGAATTGTTAATAACGCCTCGGCGGATCAGCTCAACCATGGAATCGGTCAGGAGTTCCGTATGGATGCCCAAGTCGTTCTTTTCGCTGATGTTGCTCAAGATGGCGTTGGGCGTGCTGCCGTATCCCAACTGAATCGTATCGCCATTGTTGATGATTTTTGAAACGTATTTGCCGATTTGCAGGGCGATTTCTCCGGGTATTCCCGGGGCGTATTCGAGGAGGGGCTCGTCATGATGGATCATGAAGTCGATTGCGTCCATGTTGATGAAAGTGTCGCCGTGAACCCGGGGCATATTTTCATTGATCTGGGCGATGATGATGTTCGCATTGTCGATGGCAGCCCGGCAAATATCGACGCTGATGCCCAGGCTCACAAAGCCGTTTTTGTCGGGAAGAGAGGTCTGAATGAGGGCGACATCAATGGGTATTCTTTTGCTGTTGATCAGGTTGGGAATTTCGGAAAGAAAAACGGGCGTGTAATCGGCAAGGCCATGATTAACCGAGTCCCGGGTGTTGTCCCCGACAAAAAAGGAGTTGTGTCGGAAGTTATAGGTGTATTTTTTATCGTCATAAGGGGCAACGCCAAGGGTCCAGATATGCATGACTTCCGCTTCGGCAAAGGCCTTGGGGTTATTCTCCACATATTTCATCAGGGCCTGCAGGGCGTACTGGGGTTCGCCGCAGGCCGTACTGATGAAAATCCGGTCGCCTCGCTGGATGTGGGAAAAGATTTCATCCTCGGGTGCAAATTTTTTCTGATATTTTTGTTTAACGTCTTTCAGGTGCTTCAGATCTACGGATGACATGGGTTACGCCTCCTTAGACTGGGGACAGATTCGGAACCTGTTCCCAAAAGATTAGGATAGAATCCGCCGCTTCATAAAGATGTTACACTACAATGCCATGTATGGGAAAGATTTTTTTTGATAAAGGCCGCGATTCGGTCCGCTTTTTTGCGGCATTTTTGTTTTTCCGTTCCCTTGAGAATAAAAGGAGCATCTTCCTGGTTGCTGATGCGCGCTTCCCGGCGGTACATCATACCCGTAGAGTAGAGAGCTGGCGTCAATACCCAGCACTCTTGACATTTCCCTTTATGTTACCTGAGCAGTACTGGTTAAAAGCTACTACGCAAACATTTTCATCCAAAATCTCGACTTCAAGAAATACTCGGTAACCTCTCGGTACGGTCAAGGGCGTTGGTAAGTAGGTGTATGCTGATATTGATTGGAGAGAGTGGGGATAAATGGCGTCAAAAAAGAAAAGGGTTACAGGCAGTTTTGCTGTAACCCTTTGATTACTGGTACCCCCGGTGTGATTCGAACACACGGCACACGGATTAGGAATGCGAAAAAAGGAATTTTAAGACAATTTTAACCCCTTGATTTAAGGTTTGATTTCCCGTAACCCATTAGAAAAAGGCATAAAGTAGATTCCATCTATTTCCGCCTATTCTGTCTGTTTCCCTTCTTTTCCGTTGTGTTTATCACATATCTATCACATTTTAAAACGGAGTATCAGTCCGTGTGTTGTTTCTTTGCTGTTAAAATAATCATAGCAGTCTTGAGTAGTTATGCTTAATGTTGCCATTCTCTGTTTTTGCCATTATATTTGTTCCTTGTACTTTCCTTCAATTCCATCACAAATTCATCACATTTTGTGAACAAGATATTAAAAAAACAAATTGAAATACTGTCTTGCAGATTCAATCCCGGTTCCCGGCGTGAGAGGCGAACCTGAAAAATGTCTAAGTCACCTGTTTTATTACAACTATTTGAATTAATTGCGACTTGAGTATCCCCTCTTTTGCTCCCGTGTAACCTTTTGCCACCAGTTTTGAGGAAAAGGACACCCAAAGGGACGCCCATTTGACTTTGTGTATTATTAGTTTCTTCCTGAAAATGTGATTTTTATAGAGCGGCTATCCACAACACATTACAGATGACAATCTTCAATAGATCACATATAAACGGAAACTATCTAAACATCCGGCAACATATGGCATAAACAGAATGCCAGCTTTGCCATGATCGTCATATACCTAACAGCTCGTAATAATTGTTTATCCTGAGAAGTGTTAGGGCTTAAGTAAACTTCATGTTGACAATGGAAACAATATATGGTACCAATTATTAAAAATTGATACCAATTGACGAAAATCTGGAGGTGATGAAATGAATGAAGTATCTATAACAATAGACCAAAACTTAAAGTATACCATTGAATTACAAGAAGAATATGACGCGAAAGAATTTATATCAACCATTGAAGGACATTTAGTTAAAGTAAAAAAACTGTTTTCATCGGAACCAGATATATTCCCCAAAAATAGATCAGAGAAAAGTGGGGGGCATACATTATTGTATCAGAATGATTTATTCAAAAAACTAAACAAGCTGATAGGGGGGTTGGGTAATGACATTGGTCAAAAGGATGGAACTACCATGCGAACCTTTACATCAATAATGAAATCTATAAACAAAAAGCGAGGCCTTGCGTGGCTCAAACCAGTGGGGAATTCTCTTATAATTTACTTGCGTCTTGGGGACCACAGTGATTTAGACGCAAGAGGAAAAATAATTTATTCAGAACCTGGGAGAAGTACTTTTGGGAACTATCCTATGATGCAAATTAACAAAGGTGATGACATTGAATACGCGTTTAATATAATTAAAAACATATATAGTGCTTTCGATATAAAAACCATAAAAGAGATTGAGGACAAAGGGGAAGCACCTCCACCGACAGACCGAATAGGAGGGATTCCCCTGAAAGAGAAAATAGGTTGTGATATCCGATCTCACCTAAAAAAGTATGACAATGATGGTATCGTGCAGATCTTCAAGGCAATGTGTCAAAAGATTAAGGAAATTGATACTAAAAGAAGCTACATCAAGGTAACTAAGGATTGGCTTAATTTTTACCCCGATGGGTCTAAGGAATTTTTCATCTGCACTAAAATACAAAAATCCAGTATTCATGTTGGACTAAAAATAAAAGAAAAGTTAGATGATCCACGGGGGAAAACAAAACCAAGCAATGATTACGGGTGTGATTACATATTCAAAATTGACCCCTTAACGGATCTTGATTACTCGATTTTCCTCATCAACCAAGCATACGACCAACTCAAGATTGATTAATAAAAAAATCTAAGTCGAAGATGACCTTATACCGTGTGTATTTAAATCGGGAGAATATACGAGAGCGTAAAATAGGCAACATCGTCGATCTGATTCTTCCTGTACCACACACCCAGTCACCCTTGAAAAAAATGCAAGACTTCGACGCGTAATCAATTGATTTTTTTCCTCTAATTTTATGACATGTATGGTAGACTCTTTAACATAACACTGGTCGAATTGTTATCTGGTTAATCTAAAACAGGATTTATAACCTGGATGGGGTGATGTTAAAGTGTTTTGGTGAAAATGGGGGTTGAGATAGACTAGATGATTGTGAAGAGAAAAAAGGGGTGGTTAAGGCTAACATGGGTTACATCTATTTTGGGGGGATTATTGTTTAGTATTTTTTGTAACCCTCCAGGTTTTGATGACGCTATTGGGTTAATGATAACTTTCTTTATATTTACTTGGATTCTATATTTTTCTATTATCTGGATAATCAGTGCAGATTCCGGCTCAAACCTGCCACCCATTCCGGAACAAAGTTGCCACTGATTCCGGGTGAAACCTGCCACCCATTCCGGAGGAAAGTTTACCACTTTTCTGATCATTTCCGGAATGCAAAAAGCA
>Ga0222626_1000596_pt1 | contig 19845 bp, 16 predicted proteins | sample AntAcemetageno91_FD_179862 | JGI IMG/M metagenome (GOLD analysis project Ga0222626, IMG submission 179862) | Saline water microbial communities from Ace Lake, Antarctica - #91 | ecosystem: Environmental > Aquatic > Non-marine Saline and Alkaline > Saline | place: Antarctica: Ace Lake | collected...
TCGGCCGGCCGTAAGGAACACGAGGGGGGGGTGAGACTTCACCCCCCCTTGTGAGCGCATGGCGACGGCGCGTTAGCGCCTTGGAGCCATATTAAAGCGCGAACTTCATTAGATTTTGAAGCCTAATAGAGGGGGGTTTTCAAAAGGGGGGGGAAATGCGGCTTACTTTTTTTATAAAAAGTAATTGAGCATCTCCCCCCCCTTTTGTATGGGGGGGTGAAGTGTTCCGCCAAGAACGGAAATGATTTTTTCAATATGTAAGTGGCGCGAAGCGCCTCCTTAATTTTTTAGGGGGTAGCGGGGGATGCGACCGAATCCGCCGGCGGCCTTTGGCCTGGTGGAGTGGAGGAGTGGAGGTTGTCCGGGCGTTTGAGACACTCAGAAAAGTTTACAGATTTACGCCTCTGGCGATTGGCATCAGAGGAGTTTGAGCACGGATGTTGCCGGCGATCGCTCCGGATCCGGATCCGTGGATGTCAAGCAATAAAGGGCAACTGCCCTTTATTGCTTTCGCGAGGGGAGGGGGCAAGCTCAGGGCTTGTGGACTTTGGGGAGCGAGCGAGTTTCGAGGGGATTCGGTGGCGCGGTACGCGGCTCCAAATCCCCTCGAATCTCGTGAGCCGACTTAGGCGAGACAGCGGAGCGGCCATCAGTCTGCGTGCTTTTCGCAGTCTGATGGCCGCTTTTTTGAGCTGTTGGATGAGGTGAATATTGACTCGGGGAGAGAGCATCGATCATCAGGTGAGACGAGGCCTGGCGCGGTTCTTGCGGCCGCTCCTGGAGGCGATTAAAATCGCATCGCGGTTTTAATCACCTTCGGGATGCTCCGTAGGAGCAAGGCCATTAGCAAGAAGCGTGACAGGCCGGCGCCCGCGCGGATAAGGCGCTAGGTTGCGAGGTGAGAAGGTAGTGCCGGTTGCCGGGGAGCGGTTTCAGTCCGGGTTGTAGGGGGTGGGGTAGGGGGACCCGGACTGAAACCGCGGGACCAGGTTGTTGGCGCGGGCTCGGACCGCAAGAAGTGTGACAGCTTTGCTGGCGCGCTTCTTGCCCAGGGGAACATTGGTTTACTGAAGAACGTTGAAATTATCCGGAGAGCGTAGCCGGTCGAAGAGGCCCGGCCGCTATCTGTTTATGAAGGCCGGGGCTCTTCGACCGGCGGGGCTTCACAGGGGGCGGCGGTTTCTGTCAAGTGTGGGGGGGTGAGGTAGGGGCAACTTGACAGAAACCAGGGAAGGGCCGGGGGGCGGTTTCAGTCCGGGCCTGTAGGGGGTGGGGTAGGGGCGCCCGGACTGAAACCGGGCGGGGGCTAGACGATGACTCGGGGAAAGCGCATCGATCGCTGGATAAGACGAGGCCTGGCGGGCTTCTTGCGGCCGCTCCTGGAGGTGATTAAAACCGCATCGCGGTTTTAATCGCCGGAGGGATGCCCCGAAGGGGCAAGGCCATTAGCAAGAAGCGTGACAGGCCGGTGCCCGTGCGGGGAAGGTGCGAGGTTGAGAGGCGGGGGAGGAGGCTGGTTGCCGGGGAGCGGTTTCAGTCCGGGTTGTAGGGGGCGAGGTAGGGGGACCCGGACTGAAACTGCGGGACCAGGTTGCCAGCGCTGGCCGAGTTCGCAAGAAGCGTGACAGCTTTGCTGGCGCGCTTCTTGCCCAGGGTAACGTTGCTTTACCGAAGGAAGTTTGAATTAACCGGAGAGCGTAGCCGGTCGAGGAGGCCCGGCCGCTATCTGTTTATGGAGGCCGGGGCTCTTCGACCGGCGGGCCTTCACAGGGGGAGGCGGTTTCAGTCCGGGCCGGTGGGGGGTGGGGTAGGGGCGCCCGGACTGAAACCGGGCGGGGTGCGCAGAGGGAATTGATAAAGTGGAGCGGAGGTGCCGCGGTATGCGGCACCGAGCATCCTCGATTTGGGGGGTGTGCCTGCCGGGATAACGGTGAATATTGACTCGGGGAGAGAGCATCGATCATCAGGTAAGACGAGGCCTGGCGCGGTTCTTGCGGCCGCTCCTGGAGGCGATTAAAATCGCATCGCGGTTTTAATCGCCGGAAGGATGCCCCGAAGGGGCAAGGCCATCAGCAAGAAGCGTGACAGGCCGGTGACCGTGCGAGGAAGGTGCGAGGTTGAGAGGCGAGGGCGGTGGTGCCGGTTGCCGGGGAGCGGTTTCAGTCCGGGTTGTAGGGGGTGGGGTAGGGGGACCCGGACTGAAACCGCGGGACCAGGTTGTTGGCGTGGGCCGGATCCGCAAGAAGCGTGACAGCTTTGCTGGCGCGCTCCTTGCCCATGGTAACGTTGGTTTACTGAAGGATGTTTAAGATTATCCGGAGAGCGTAGCCGGTCGGAGAGGCCCGGCCGCTATCTGTTTATGGAGGCCGGGGCTCTTCGACCGGCGGGGATCCACGGAGGGGGCGGCGGTTTCAGTCCGGGCCTGTGGGGGGTGAGGTAGGGGCGCCCGGACTGAAACCGGGCGGGGGCTGGACGATGACTCGGGGAAAGCGCATCGATCGCTGGATAAGATGAGGCCTGGCGGGCTTCTTGCGGCCGCTCCCGAAGGTGATTAAAACCGCATCGCGGTTTTAATCGCCGGAGGGATGCTCCGAAGGAGCAAGGCCATCAGCAAGAAGCGTGACAGGCCGGTGCCCGCGCGGGGAAGGTGCGCGGTTGAGAAGCGAGGGGTGGTGCCGGTTGCCAGGGAGCGGTTTCAGTCCGGGTTGTAGGGGGTGAGGTAGGGGGACCCGGACTGAAACTGCGGGACCAGGTTGTTGGCGTTGGCCTGGCCCGCAAGAAACGTGACAGCTTTGCTGGCGCGCTTCTTGCCCGGGGTAACGTTGGTTTACTGAAGGACGTTTGAAATTATCAGAAGAGCGTAGCCGGTCGAAGGATCTCTGCCGCCATCTGTTTATAGAGGCAGAGCTCCTTCGACTGGCGGAGCACAGAGAAGGGGGTGAGGCGTGGTCGGGGGGCGGTTTCTGTCCTGTGTGGGGGGCGAGGTAGAGGCAACAGGACAGAAACGCGGGGGGCCGGGGGGCGATTTCAGTCCGGGCCTGTGGGGGGGGAGGTAGGGGCGCCCGGTCTGAAAACGGGTGGGGGGAGAAAGAGGAGATAAATATTGGCGATCTGTAAACTCAGACTATACCCGAAAAGGAGCTGCGCCGCGCGGTTTCTTGTGCGGCGCGGCGGTGGCGTTAAAGGGGGCGGAGGGTTTCAGGCGGCAGTAGAGGGTGAGGCGGGGGGCCGACTGAAGACCGGTGGGGGGGGCTTATTGGTCGTTGACTAACATCCACCTGATGGAAGGCGTCTGCTGGAACGTCACCGCGCCCCGGGCGGATTACCTGAAACTTCAGGAAGGGAAACTCAACCCGGATAAGGTGTATATCGTCTGCCGTTACCGGGACTTCAGGGTGAAGACCGCGGCTGATCGGAAGATTATCTATAACGGGATCGAGCGTCTTGACGGAAGCGCCTACGACGCGCCCCAGCTAATGGCGATCCTCATTCAGGAATACCTGGGGTTTCCGGAAGAAAATTATATTCACGTCCTGGATCTCCGGAGGAAGACTGTTTGCAGTCCGGCCGTCCGGGGGCTCTGGGTCAAGCTATGGCTGGAGAAAGGCGGGGAGAAAAGCGGTTTCCGGCGTCTGGGAGGGAAATTGCACGTTGAGAGGACGCCGCCGGCCCTGATGGAGAATCACGAAACCTTTGAGATTGTGGGGATATTGGAGGGAGGGCTTTGTGGGGGGATCTGAAAGGTCGAGCACTATTTCCTTTGAAGACTTAGGATTTGGGGTGTGACCGTGCCCCTCTTTAACGACCAAAATCAACGTTGGCGTGCTTCGCGACATACGTTACATATTTTTGTTGGCCGCTCAGATTCTTCCTTCTTCTTTAGCAGAGTCATACCAGTAATCATCACTGATATAGACCAAGCAATCCCAGCAGTATTCTTTGCCACCGAGTTCTTCATGTTCTCCCCAAATCATGGTTTTTTGGCATCGGCTACAAACGGCAAGATGTTCAATGTGCCCACAGACATAGCATGTGTCTTGATTGTCGCCGTACGGAACAATGGCCTCCCAACCACATTTTGGGCACGCAACCAAGCTATCATCATCAATCTCATCCTTATCCATCTGTGCTCTTGCCCTTTTGTATAGCTCCTCCCCGTATTCTTTGATCTTTATACCTTGCTGCCAAATATCTTTCGGGATGCTCAAGTTCAAAGGTTCTTCTAGATGGGTTTTGAAAAACTCAACAAGGAATCCAAAGAGCTTTGCATATGCCAGCTTCAGTTTTTCTGGTTCGGCCTTGAATTTATGGTGGACGATATCATTTCGAAGACGAGAAGCAGTTTTCAATACCGCACGTTCATCCTCTGACAGGTCAAATGATGTTGCCTGTTTCAGGCGGAGTAAGGCCTGTTCGATGGTTACAGTGTGTTTAGGATGGTCAACGTTCTTGAAAATTAGCAAGGGGTGCTGATGTCGCAATAGTTCTTTCAGCGAAAGTTCAATTGCTTGGACAAGGTGGAGAATGGCGAATTTCCACTCCTGTGGCAAAGTTTCCGCCGCGACGGCTTTTGAAATGGATTCCTTCGCGAAGTCCTGTGCATTTTGCAGCAAATTAAGTTTCAGCTCTTTCATATTCTACTGCCAATGCGGTAAATGAAGCGCAGGTGTAACCACCCCTTGCAACAAAGCACAGAGGCTATTTCCTGTGGCCTCGTTTTTTTTGTTGGACGTTTATTTCTTCCATTTCTTTCATGAATTTATCAAAGTCTGCAATTTGCTGTTTAAATTTCTTTTCGGTGATATCAGGGAGGTCTTCGAAGTATTGACGAGTCGACAAAACGCCAGGGTCTGCCTCATAATATGCCAGGAGCGCGTTAAGGGATTCCGGCTTAAGGAGTTTGCGAAGTGTTTCAACTTCATATTCTTGGAGAAATCCGCTCATAGGGCCGTTCATGCCCAATTTCTCATCAAGCGGTAAGGAAAATAAAATAATCGGATTAACACCAACGAAGCATGTAATTACAATATCTATAACATCCTTTGCGCGGGCGATAAATGCCTGCAGTGACTCCTCTATACATTGTGGGAAGTTCCCTTTCGACAGGGCCATGTGACTGCATGGCTCCCCTCGCGTGTGGCATATATCGCTAAGGGCACTATAGTTAAGATTAATTGACTCTTTGACTTGGAGGTGTTGATCAAAATGGAGAAAGTCCTCGTTGTCAAATAGGACATTCAATATCTCCTTTTTAAATGGTGTTGATATTTGTCCTTTCACCCATTCATTGCCTTTACCTTTTGCCATTAAAAGGAAATGAAAACATACAAGGCTCAATTCCAAAAAATTGCGCAAAGACATGTACGCAATCTTGTATACTCCGGCCTTTGCAAAAAGTAATGCGTATTCCAGTTCTAAGCCAGATTCTAAAATGGGAAACAGCCAAATCTTCTTTAAACTCTCGAAGTCAGAGGGAAAACATTCTGGAAGCACTTGATGGGCAAAGAAGCTGATCTTCTTGAAATCTTCTGATAGATCTGGATTTGTAGCAATAAGTTTGTCCGTCTCCACAAAGGCTTCTTGAAATGCAGAATATAGTCGATCATCGAATTTATTCATAATTTTCCACGTCCAACGCCCAGGGTGATGCGCGCGGTCTTCCGCAGCGCCTCCACCCGATTGTTAGGCGGCGTCATCGTCAGCCTTCACCTTCCACGATTTTTATTTCCTCTTCCGTCAGGCCATACAGTTTGTACACCAGACGGTCAATCTCCGCGTCGGTTGTCGTGATGGCATTCTGCAATGCCGCTTTTTCTGATTCTGATGTGGCCCCGCGCAACTTCGGCTTTAGCGTTAGCATCTTTTCAACCATTGCCACCAGTCTGTCGTGCAACGCTGTTTCGGCGGGTTCTAAAAAGTTGATGGGGCGGATGGGGAAAACACGAAGCTCGTTTACCTTGAATTGAGGAAATACTTTCCTCTGCAACTTACCAAGGGAGTGTATGAACCAGAACGACATGAGTTTTGAGTTTAAAATACCAATCAGATATTTAATACCATAACCTGGTTGCGGATTCAGCACAATCATACTGTTGTTATCGTTGACTAAATTTTCATCCACATAACTCGTCAAGATAGAGTATGGAGGTGAGGCTGGTATTTGCCTGATTAGCAGCCGTTCTCCTTCAAATAATTCCTGCTTTCTCGGTCTGGAAAGATTGGGGCCATATTTTACGAATTGCTTGCTCCAGCCAAGCTCGAACCGACCGACGTCAACGCCGTCGACGTATTTGATCCACGTCTTATCTTTTTTGCGAAGACTGTGGTATACCCGGTTTATTTTCATTTGCTCTGTTTGTGGTGGTGTAGCCTCCCCAACAGTGTATGCTTGAATTCCGTTTCGAACTTCTGCAATATCTTCCAGCGAGATACCAAAACGCAGAATTTTCTGACAGAGGTTTGCATTTCCCGAATATTTCTGGGCTTCGTAACTGATTACGTGGTCGCGGAGACTCAAATAAACACTAGGTTCGTTCTTGGCCACGAGTTTGAATTGTCTGTTTGCTAATTCACATATGGTGACTTCTTTTTGTCCTGTCATGGCAAAAATCAAGATGCTCGTATCAACACTAGCACCTTCAAAAACTTTGTCATAACTGTTCACAATCTGAATTGAACTTGTTTCGCTCAGAATAAAATGGCGAAATTGTGAAGCGGTCTCGATGGTCAACCAATTATTCGGAATAATGAAGCCTAATCGCCCTGTTCCATTGAGCAAGTGAGATCCTTTTTCTGTGAATAACTGGTATGTGTTTATCTTGAACTGTGTTTGACGATATACTCTATTATAATAATCTTTTTCGGATTCAGTAATCAGTTCTCTTGCAAATATATACGGCGGATTGCCAATGATGCAGTCAAAGCCTCCGGCTTTCATTGTATCAGGGAACTGCACGGGCCAGTCGAAGGCGTGGACGCGGACGAGGTCATCGGGGATAACGGAGAAGTCGGAGGCGATAAGGGAGTTACCACACTTTATGTTACTGGAGAGGTTGGGTAAGGCGCGTTCGTGGAAGAGAAGCATCTGTTGTGAAAGGGTGCTATCGGTCTCACCTTCGAGGGCTTTCAGCAGCAAAGAGAGTTTGGTGGTTTCGACGGCCTGCCGGTCTATATCAACACCGTAAATGTGAGTGGTGAGGATACGCTTGCGCTCCGCGATCGTGAGGTGGAGTTCTCCTTTGGCGTTCCTGTAGGTAGACTTGCCGTATCTTTTGGAGGGGTTATCCTGATACCACTTGAGGCAGTGTTCGAGGAGGAACTGATAGGCGCCGAGGAGGAAAGAGCCGCTACCACAGGCCATATCGAGAACGCGGAAGGGGGGCATGGTTTTTCCGCCGGCGAGCTTGGAGGGGCTTTTGCCTTCAATCTGTTTGCCGACGGTGTTCTGGACGATGTAGTTCACGATATAGGCGGGGGTATAGTACACGCCACCGGCCTTGCGCACTTCGGGCTTTTCCTCGACTTTGGCCTGATGTCCGGCCGTCAGGCGGATGACTTTGCCCAAGAACCGCTCATAGACCGTGCCCAGAATTTCCACAGGTAAAACGCCGAAGTGATACGGACAACCGTACTCGAAATAGAGGCTTTGCAGAATAGGCTTAAGAACCTTGTCGTCCACGGCCAGACGCGGCGTGAGCGTGTCCGGGATATCAGAGATGCCGGATTCCTTCTGGAAGTGGAACAAGCCGGAGTTATATTTTTCATCGGCTTTTCGGCACAGGTTCCTCATAAAACGGTTGTAGATATCTGGCCGCTCGCAGAGTTTGAGTAATTGTCCGTTAGACTCCAGGCCGCGATCCTCGGCCATCCGCAGGAAGATAATCCGGTCAATAATTCTTTGAACGGCGGCATTGAGGTCGTCTACCGACAAATCGCGATTACGCAAGGCCAGGTTTCGTGCCAGCACATTGCGCCAGCCCTCGATATCTTTGAGAAACTCGCTATCAACCTCGGAGGTGCCTCTTTTGCGCTTGGAGGCGGCATACTGATCAAACGCCCCGGACCAGACGGCCTCGCGCGAGAATACGTCCCAAATTTCCCGCCAGCGGTCAGGATACTCGGTGAAGAGTAGATACTGGATACGGGCGTGGCTGGCCTTGTCACTGGGCCGCGGACGAGAGGCACAATCGTACACGCCAAATTCCTCGAAGTCGGTCAGGATGGATAAGGCAAGTTTAGCACTGAAACCGTAGCGGCGAAGCTGATAGGCCGGTCCCGGATCGGCGTTGATATTGATGCCGCACTTCTTGGCTTCCGCGTAGAACTTCGGCAATGTGCCGACGCGGAAAGTGTAATCCGGGGCCTTCTGATGGCCTTCCACATCCAGGCTGTCTTCAGGGATGACTTCTCGGTACTGGGGTGCGGCCATAGCGGCGTTGCGCACGTCCCAACCCAGGGCCTCGAAAAGCGGGTCGATAAGGGATTGGCGAACATGGGCTTCCTTAATGCCGGGAGCAAAGAAGGATTTTTGGTTCGTAGTAAAATATTTGCACAGCTTTGCTACTTCATCTTTACCTTGTTCGAAAGTCTTACTCATAAGGGATCAATCCTTATCCATGGCTACCGGTAACATTCAGGTGTCCAACGGCAAGTTGAGCGGAGTTTTTCTATTAACGGCCTATCCACTTGACGCAAGTTGGTAAAATTTAATGGGGATATATAAAGTGTGGCATGGGCTTCCCGAAAGTCAGATGCTAAATTTTCAGGGACCTCTGGAGAAATTTGCTTAATTGGGTATTTGGGGAATAAAAGGGTCGTAGAGCTGATCTTTCTCTCAATCTCCCTGCCATAGAAGGTTTCCGTGATTTCGTTGAGCCACATAATCTGTTTGCGACATTCCGGGCATTTGTGAGACGCAATAGAATATTTTTTTCCATCAGGATCATATTCGGTGGGATCAAAGAGTGGAGGTTTCCCAGAAAATCTCGGTGATACATAGTGGGCATTCACACCATCTAAACTAAAGGCAATACCACAATAAGGACAATTTTTCTTTGTTTCCATTATATTCTTCCTTCCAACTATTGATTTAGCAGAGTTATTTCCATCAAATTGAAATATAAAATATAACTAGCTATAGCTCAAAAAAAATTCTTCGAGGCGTTAAATTTCGCCCGGACTTTTCCGTGACTCTCCCGGGCCTGAAAGGTCCCGAAGTTCCGGAGACGGACCAGGTGGCCCTGCTTCAATTGATTCCGGATCGTCTCGATCACGGTCTCCAGGATCCGGGAGGATTCCGCCCAGGAGAGGCCGTGTTCCTTCCGGATCACTTCGGCAAGTTCGCGGTGATTCATAGCTTCAACCGTTTCAGTTCTTCGTCGATCCCGTTGGCTATATCCCGGAGATTGACTGCCGGCTGTCGGAGCACCTGAGCAAGGGTCTGCTGCCAGGTCAATGTCTCCCGGCCGACGTGCTTCTCCAGGGCCCTGACAATGTCATCCTGGAGGATGGTCTTCCGTCCGGCCTCCCGCGTGATCGCGGCGGCCTCCGTGATTACCTTCTGAATTATGGCATTGAGCTGCTTATCGATCGTCGCCACTACTTTAGAAGACGATCGAAGCTTTTCGGTATCGCGGATATACTCCGTAATCATTGAATCCTTAATAAAATCAGGTTGCCCGGGCATGATTATCTCCTTGATTGTTTCTTTGCCGCTTTCTCCGCCAGTCTCCATTTCCGGAGAGCCAACTTCATGATCCTTTCACTCAGCCGGCGCAATTCATAGGCCCTGACCAGGTCCTCCGACTTTGCGATCAGGGGGACCATGACCTCCTCCAGCTTTGCGGTCAGCCGCTTGCTGGAGATGGCCTCCGCCTCCAGGCCGTAGAGGACCGGCTCCCCCCGGTCCCGCTCCTCCAGGTATTTCTGGTTCTCATATTTCCGCTTGTGAACTTCCTTCAGCCAGTCTTTATTTTTGGTCGTCATCGTCTTGCCGGCCCGGATCCGGTACCGGGAGAGTTTGACCTCTTCGACCGTCAGCATGTCCGGAGTGATCAGATCGAAGGTGTGAATATTTTTGACCCCGTAAAACTTCAGGTTGTTGATAAAGGCATCCCGGATAATCCAGCCGCTGGGGTCGTAGTCAACTATCCCGAAGAGATAGAACGATCGCCGGAGGTTGACGCTGTTGGCTTTTAAATCATCAACGAAATACTCCAGGTTAAGGACGGACGGCTGGCCGCCCAGGGCAATGATTGAGACGCGGTATTTTCCGGCAATCTCGGAGAGGAAGGACTGGTGGCCCAGCTTCTCGGAGAAGAGGACTATATTGGCGTTGGCGCCTACCCGGCGGTGGGATTCGTTGTCATCCCGGAATCCGATATCGCTGTATCTCATCAAGTCCAGGTCCCGGACCATGTTGACAAACTGATAGACCAGTTGCTTGTACTGGTTGACCTTATGAGATAGAGCATCCGCTCTGGAGAGGGTGGGCTTGATGTACATGTACCAGAAGGTCCGGATCAACTCGTTAAGGGGAGGCTTCTCCCCCCGGCGGATCCGCTCGCGGATCTGCCAGATGATATTCCGCATTAAGCAGGCTACGTTGACGGGGTACTTGGAAGATCCCCGGCGGAAGTTCTTGATCAGCCACTCGCGGGATTGATCGTGGATCAGGACGTCGAAATGTCGGATCCCGGCGGCCTTAAGTCGATCGTCAAGCGATGTTTTCATCTTTAAGGGGTTTGACCCGAATAAAGCTAAAAACGGCTTTAAAGCCGTTTTGCGGCCTCTGATTCCGGTGTTTTTATCAAGTAGAGCTGAAAAAAGGGAAGATAGCAGATTAAGACGGTGAAGGGTAGGAAATACTTGGCTTTCGAGGCTTTATTTAGAGACTGATCTGGAAGCGGTTCTTTCCTTTTTTAGTTTTCCCCGGGAGATTCCTAGGGCGGAGGGCAATAAAAAGCGGCTCCCGACGGAGCCGCTTTTTCTTCATCCTTTTCTGAACTTGCCTCGTTTTATCTGTTCACCGGAATAGCAGACGCCCCCCGAAGTAGGTCCGTATCACAGTCCTTATCGCCCAGGGGCCGTTGGTAAACCTGAAGGTCCCGATCTCATTAGTCAATAGTCGAGGTCTGACCCTGAGCCCTTTGACCCTGAGCCCTTTTAGTCACTTTTGGTTCAGCCACGATAACGACTATTTTTTTTAAATGCGCCGTATCGTTTAGGGTAATAATTCGGGCGTTGTCGATGCTTGTACCAGAAACCACTGATAAAGAAGCTTCTGAAATGACAAAACGCTGAAATCCGGATAATTTCAACTGAAAAATCCCTAATATAATTGCTTTGATAATATTACCGTGGGTAACTACGGCAATATTTTGATCAGGGTGGGCTCTGAAAAGATAATTCAAAAGTTTCAATGCTCTTTTTTGAGCAGTAAGAAGATTTTGGATTTGCTCAACTTCAGGTTTTGTATAAATGTTTTTCAACTCCTTAAAAGATCCAAGAGAGAGTCTCTTGGATACCCGAAAATCTACTTCAATTAACTCTTTTGTTTCTTTAACAATTTTTTCTTTATGTAGCTCTGCGATAATTTGGGCAGTATGCCTGCTTCTAAAATAGGAGCTGGAATAAAACACGTGAATATCGTAATAGGTCAAGCGCTTAGCAAGCGCTTCTGCCTGCTTAATTCCATGTTCGGTCAGACGCGCTCTTTGTGTATCTTGACGCTCCTCTGCGTTGGCATGGCGGATAAGATATATTTTGGTCATAGTATATAACTCTTCAGAGCTTTGTCGTTGGAGATGCCTGACACGCATAAAAAAAGGAGGGGAAGATCGCTCCTCCCCCCCTGGGTTAAGGATAAGTGTTTAAACCGATACTGTCGGCATATCTGCGATTGGTACAGACATCTTCTTATTGCTGAAGATGATAGCCTTGTCATTCCTCCTCTATGATAATTGTCTCTTCTTTCGCTTCCGATTCGACCGCAATCACCTTGTAGGACGTTACTGTAATCGTCTTTTCACCTTCTTCGTCCACTTCAACCGTGCCGGTTGCTTTGATAGTTTCGCCCACCAGCGCCAGGAGTTTTCTCCCCTGGCCAACATCGGCAACGATATATTCCACGCCTTCAGCTACGATTACCACCGCTGTCGCATTCCCTTCATCATCCCAGTTTGCCGCATACACTATTCCCTCGATGGTTACTTGCTCACCGGCAAAAAGATAGCTCACTGGCGTTAATAAAAGCAAAGCGGGGAGCAAGCTCCCTCCGGTAATATATACAAATAATCTCTTCATTTTTTATCTCCTCTCACGTTATAAAGTTCTGCAAAATATAACCGGATAACATCTCCATCCGGTATTTATTTCCATAGATCAATCTCTTCTTCCTCTCTCTTCTTCGGAAGGTTCATATTCAATTACACTATAGCGGGAGAGGGAGATCGTCTTCTCTCCATATTCACTCTCGCGGACGACACCGGTGGCTCTTATCTCCTCGGTTTCAAAGTCCAGCAATTCCCGCCCCAACTTATTTTCGGCAACCAGATATTCTTCATCATCAGTAGTTAAAATCGCGACCCGGGTGGTTTCTTCATCCTTATCCCACTCCATCGCATTAACTACGCCCCTTATGGTGATTCGATTATCGCTCATCATCTTCCTCCTTATTGATATTGGTAACGTATTATTAATTAGTAAGCAATTTCCGTGCCAAGTAATAACCAAGCTCAAAATCAGCAATGAACCGGTAATGATAGGAACCGGAGGTTCCGATCTGTAGATATGCCGGATGGGCATTATCTTTAGCGGTCGTTTGAAAAAGATAGAAACTGAATTCCGGAGAGGAAGGGGGAAATATAGTATTCGTTCAATACCAACAGGTTGAAATAATACTGGCTGGGGATATGGACCGCGAAGAATGAAAAAAGGAACTCACGTTTCCGCTATTTCAGAAGACCGGAACTTGGGATTCCGAAATCTGATCCAATCAGCCCTTCGATTTAAAGTTTTCTTTGCGGATCCGGTATTTGGTCAGCAGTTTGTGCAACTGGCGGACACTGATACCCGCGGACGCGGCGCTGGCATTGATTCGGCCCCTGTGGAGCGTCAGGAGCTCATTCAGATAGTATCTTTCAAGATCTTCGACACCCCGGCGTCTTGCCTCGGATAGGGTTATCGGTCCATCAAGAGGAAGTAGAGTGTTCTTCGGGTCGGGATCGAAGAATTCAGTGGGAAAACTCTCCTGGGTTAAGATCGGAGAGTCTTCAAGAATATACGCGCGTTCGACAAGATTCTCCAACTCCCGGACATTACCGGGCCACGAATATTGGGAGAGTGCCTTTATTACCCGCGGAGAGATGGAGGAGATGTTTTTCAAATAGAGGGTGTTCAGCCTCCGCAAAAATATTCCAGCCAGGAATGGGATATCTTCCCGACGCTCCCGCAGTGGCGGCACCTCGATTGGAAAGACGTACAACCGATAATAAAGGTCTTTTCGGAATGCTCCTTCCTCGCTCATTTTTTTCAGGTCGATATTGCTCGCGGCAATAATCCTCACATCGCAACCTATATCTTCTTCTCCTCCCACGCGTTGAAATGTCCTCTCCTGTAGCACTTGGAGGAGCTTAATCTGCGCGGCCGGGGTGATGGTCCCAACTTCATCGAGAAAAATCGTCCCCTCCTGTGCCAGTTCAAATTTGCCCAGCTTCCGCCTGATCGCTCCGGTAAAGGCTCCCTTCTCGTGCCCGAACAACTCGCTCTCAACCAGTGTGTCGGGAACCGCGCCGCAATGGAGGGTGATAAACGACTTGTTTCTCCGGTTGCTGTGTTGATGAATGAGTTTCGCTATAATCCCTTTCCCGGTTCCCGTCTCTCCGTAGAGGATCACCGTCGATTTAGTCGGCGCTACTGACCTGATCTTAGCGAATACTTTCTTCATCTCAGGGTTTTTTGTCCGGACCAGTGAGAGCGAATCGCCCTGCCAGAATTCGTCCCGGAGGTAATCGAGTTCGGATTGAGTTCTCAACGATTCATGGATATTCTCAATAACAAACTTAAGCTCGGCCGGACTGACGGGATAGGCAAGATAGTTACTGGCGCCCACCTTTACTGCGTTGATGGCATCCTGGATGGCGACTTGCGGTGTGAGAATTATGATCGAAACCGAGGGAAACTTCTGCCAAAACGGTTGGAAGGCTTGTTTATAATCATTAAAGGAGGGCGCATTCTTTTCCCGCCGGATAAAGTCGATATCAATAAAAACAAACTCGTAGCGTCTCTGGTTGAAGATCTCCCGGCAGGCGTTTCTGTCGGCCGCGACGTCAACCCGGTACTCCGGGCTGAGACATTCCCGGATCATGTTGCCTGCGGCCTGGTTGTACGAAGCCACCAGAATGTATTTCATAAAAGCTCCCTTATTAGAACGGAGAGGAAAATTTTATATCTCTGATTTTTTTCTCTGTTTTCTGGAACGGTTTCGCCGCTTTCGACCCCGGGGAGGTTCCTCGAGGAAAAAACTCCGGCGTCGGTGTCTGGGAACTTCGTCCTGCAATTTTTCGAACTTCAGTTCCCATGATTCGGGATATTCCGAATTCATAATGCTACCTCATTTGTGGTTATGGACTGCGTTTCTCCGCATTTATTTTTTGCCAACCGACGCCTCAATTCCGAACATGACACTTTTTGTCTTTCAAATGGACGGCGGCATCATGGTGGTGGTGCCTGATGTATTAAGTAACACCACCTTTGGCAATGGCTTGATGAACTCCTGTCGGAGGCTATAAGTGTATGCCCCCTGGTGGGGAATCAAGAGGATGTCTCCCGGCTTGATCTCTTTTCCGTGGTAGCTATAGCCCCAGACGTCGTGTGGGGTGCAAAGCGAACCAAGTACCAGGCATCGGTGTTCATCCAGCCCCGGGCGGGTGAGGTTGATCACCGGAAAGTAGTCGGTCTCGAAGCGTTCCCAGCCGATGGCGTTGGTGCCGGCGTCAGTGATCACAAGCTCCGGCGATTTCTTGTCGACGGCAGAGATGAGCAGGTGCATAGCTCCGTGACAGAGCCACCGCCCCGGCTCAATGCAGATGCGACATCTCATGAGAGGGAATATTTCCTGCCGGACTGCCTGGCCGATCCGGTCTGCGAACTCCCCGATCGGAGTGGCCGGCTTCCGGAAATGGTCCAAGGCCCTCCCGGTCTCGGCGTCGGGGTTGAGCGGCCCTCCGTCCGGCCGCAGCAGCCACTCCCCCTCCTCCGGCCAGAAGCCGCCGCCGATGTCGATGAAATCGATGTCGGCGCGGCCAGCTTCGTCCATCTTCCGAAGGGCTTTGCCCAGGCGGCGGATGAATATGACGTGATTGCCCGGGTCCAGGTTCCAGCTGGTGTGAAACTGGATCCCCCGGAGCCGGACCTTCCGCGACTTTGCGGCGGCGGCCCAAAACTCCGGCAGGGCGGACAGCGGGATGCCGAACTTGGCCCACAGGGGCTGCTCGTTGGCGGTCATCCTCACACCCGCCCGGACGAAGGCATTTGCTTTTGAGGCGACGGAATCGAGGCGCTCCAGTTCGCCGAAGCTATCGATCAAGACCGTGATCCGGTCCCGACTTGCCACCGCCAGGGATAGTTCATTCATGGTCTTTCCCGGGCCACTGAAGACGATGTCCTCCGCCCCGCAATCTAATGCCAGTTGCAGCTCCCGACCGCTGGAGACGTCGAGGCCGAGTCCCGCTTCGACGAAGGTCCGGGCGATTGCCGGGTGGTTGTTGCTCTTGACCGCGTAGTAGATGCGGATATCCGGCAGCACGGCTTTGAAGGCGGCCGTGAACTGCTTTGCCCGGGCTGACAGGACCTCCTTTTCAATGAAGTAGAGCGGGGATCCGTGCCGGTGTAACGCGCTCAAAAATGTTTCCCGCCGTTCCAGGAAGCCTTTCACAAAGGAACTGAGAGCGGCCGGATCGAGCCGGGGTGTTTTACCGCCCAAAGTTCGGCCGGGTTCGGGCAGAATCTTACCGGGATTTTTCATCAGACGGTCTCCATCTCTACGGTAACCTTGTTGAGGAGATCGAGGCATTCTTCTTCGGCCTTCTCCGCTGTGGATAGTTTGAATATCGCATATCCCAGCCGCCGCGAATCGTAGTCTTCGGGGGGCATAATAACCCGATGACCTGGGCCGGAGGTCAGATGGCACTCCACGACCCGGGGGTCACTCCGGAGGTTTTGGAGATCTATCCCCCGGACGATCCCGGGTTCCGTCGCCAGCAGATGAAGCCCCACCAATCGCCGCCAGCTTCCGGATGCTGGAGGCTCTGCTTCTTTCCCCTCGGCAAAATCCAGGGCATATCCCAGTATATCGAAACCGGAACTTAACCGTTCCAACAATGGCAAACAGTCGCCGCCGGGCCGGGGTGTCATTTCTATCATCCGGGCTACACCTCCCATCACTACGAAATCCAGCATGCAGATGGCGCGGTGAAGACCGAGTACTCTCGCGGCCTCTCGCGCCTGCGTTCGAAAATCAGTCAGATCAATATCCGGAGGGAGTTCTCCCGGGAGGATATAGGCCATGACCGTGCCGAATGTTTGGTTCCGGGCGGGGATTTTCTTGGCGATCCGTATGATATCCACTCCCCTCTCGTTCAGGACGAAATCGCAGCTGTATTCTTCCCCCTCCACCATCTCCTCGATCACAAAAGCCCGGTGGTCGCCCCGTTCTAATCTCTGAATTTGATCTCCATACATCCTGCGGTTGGGAGACGTCCCCAGTTTTGACAACAGGGTATGGAAGGCATGGCGGCAGTCCTCATCATCCCGGCAGAGAAAGACAAGTTCACTGCCGCTCCCTGCCAAGGGCTTCAAGACGACGGGTCGGCCTAACGCCCGGATAAACCTGATGGCATCGGAGGGACTGCGAACAAGATCAGCCTCCGGGCAGGGCAAGGCGGCCTTCTTCCAGAGGCACTTGGAAAAATACTTGTTTCGAGAAGCCTTCACCGCTTCCGGGGAACTGAAGGACAGTGAAAAGACCTGGGCGAGATATGCCGCCAGATTCAGTGATTCGCAGTCAAAGCAGGTGATTCCACTAAGTTTGATCCTGCATCTCTTTAGGTGATCATTAAGCGTATTGACAGTTCTATCGGGCCGGGAAAGATCACAGAGTACCTCGGTAGCCTTATCCGGAGGGTGGTAATGAGATGGCCGGGCCCGCTCTTCCGCGGCAGTCAGAAAAAGGGCTCGACCCGGAAACCGACGGCCGATGAGATCGATGTAATCTGTCGTGGTACCAACGACCAGGACCCGCTCATCCAGCATGGTTATCCCTCCCCGATCCGGCAGTGATCGGCATCTGTTCCGGAGAAGCCCTGTTGGTCAGTAAATAGAGAGGACGGGGCGTGAGGTGGAAGAGGGTCTTCCAGGAGAAGCCGCCGCAGAGAAATTCCACCAGATCAAGTTTCTGTTCGCAGGCCCAGCGCATATGGTAAATATTGATCAGCTTGGCTACACCGGGAAAGTCACTATGCGTGCCTCCGGCAAGTAAAGTGTACACACCGTTAAAGATGCAGCCCAGGTCTACCGCGGCGACTTCTCCTTTGATCAAAACCGTGGTGAGTCGCATCCAGCCGCACGCGCGCAACAAATTCATCAGATCGCGAAAACTCTGATTGAAGCGACTGTCGGAGAAATAGGAAGCGTCTCCGAAGCGGTCCAGGTTCATCTTTACCAGATGTTCGAAGTCAGCCGGTTCGTCAAACCGGTAGCGGACGCCGTACTCATCGAAAGCGCTGAGATCACGCCGGAGGCGTTTTCTTGAATTGCGGGAGAACTCACCGAAATAGTTTTCCATCTCGTACTTGTACTGCGGAGGAATGAAGAAATAACCAATCTCATCGACGGAAGTACCCGCTGGCAGACCGGTATCCGGAAGCTGCAGGTAACGGAGGTGATAGGATCCCGGGCAGGAACCCAATAAGGTTGACCAGGACCCATTATCGTCGTCATAGATGCGGTTCTGCTCAAGCCAGGTTTGCCCCTCCCAGGCCTCTCCCGGGAAGTAACCGTACGAAACGGATTCAGCCATCCAGCTGAGAGGAAGCAGGCCGCGGATGCGGCCTGCTTCCTCGGCGGCAATAAAGAGAAGGGGCCGCTGATAATGCCGGTGAAAGCATTCGCGCATTTCCCAGAGATCCCAGATGGTCTTACGGGGAATAACCTCTTCCCATGCGGCCCGGCATTCATTCACATCGGTGAGGATCCGAACGTTGTACATGACTTACAACCTCAAATTGACATGAGAAACGCAGCGACTTCCCCCGAAGAAATTCAGGGAGAATTCCTCGACTATCTTCGGATCATATGGTTTGCAGCTGAATACATCAAGGTAGGTAGTGTTGGATTGGTCGGCGAAATGGGCAGAAATGAGAGAAGTTTCGATTAACTGGACCATAGAAAAACCGGCAACGCGTTCATCTTCACCGAAGTTGACGACCTGGGTATCACCGAACCGTTTCATCTCGATAAGGTCGCAGAGTTCTATAACGAACTGGCGAATTTTATCCGCGCTGCGGATTGTTTCCGGGGCGCAGTTATAGATGTCTATACTGGCCGCCACCCCCCACGCCTTCTGCTCGACGGCCTCGTCAATGATTCCTCTCTTCCCTGATCTCTCAGGGAAACAATTATTTTTGTTCCGATCGTGACCGGAACGACGACGTGGCGTAAAAAACGATGCCACCCGATTGACTGGGACGACCCTTTCTAAAAGAGAAACTTTATGCACTATAAGTGCCTCCTATTTGGCGTCGCGGTTCCCGGTTCACAGTCCGGGAAACTGCTTCACCATTATTCAATTTAGATGTCTTACACCGGGTTATGCTTTTACTTTTTCTGAGGCGGGGTTGCTTCCTGAACAAACCGCGCCAGGCTTTCCACCATAGCCCCTCGAAGCGAACGAAAGGTACTATCAATATCGTCTTCCTGGGATACAATTGACGCGAAGGCGTAGTAACCGGAGACAAACCCTACTACCGCGCACGCAATCCTCTGGAGAATAGGCTGCGGCAGCGGGCGCTTGATAGTGGGAGCGAGGAGTTCCTCCACCCTCTTCAGATACTCTACAAAAGGCGTCTCTATGCCTTCATAGCTCTGGTCGAGTGTTAATTCCGTCCTGCTCTGGAAGAAGAGAACGAAATCTTCCCATCGATTAGAGAAAAATTTGATGTGGGCGCCGATCAGGGCATCGAGGATCCCTTTTGTGTCCGAGATGCCCTGGCAATTTTCTTCGATGACCGCCAGAAGTTCATCCAGCATCCTGGTAACTAGAGCTTCAATAATTTCATCCCAGTTGCTGAAGTGATAGTAAAACGTACCTTTTCCCACATCCGCCCGCCTGGTGATGTCATCAATAGAGGTAAGGTTAAAGCCTTTTTCGGCAAAAAGCAGACGGGCGGCATTGAGTAATTTATTCCGTGTAGCTTGCGCCCGCCGGGTGTGCCGGGATGGTTTAGAATGTCTTTTATGTCCGTTTGTCATTATTTAAAACGATCAAAGAATAGATCCTGAATGTTTAGTCGAATATGACTATTAAGTCAAACGCGACACAATAGTCATATTCGACCATCCTGTCAATAATAAATATTTTTATTAGGACGGGGTTATCGGTTCCTGGCAATCTTGTGCAGGAAGGCAATCTCCAGCTCCAGTATCTTAGCAACGTTTCCAGCGACCTGGGATTTGAAAGAATCGCCTCCCCGGAAGCGATTGAACTCTGGAGTACATATAGGGCGAGATGCCGGAACCGACTGATTGAGATTACGGCAGGAGGCGGCCGGGAAAGATGCGACCTATCGG
>Ga0222626_1000605_pt1 | contig 19552 bp, 15 predicted proteins | sample AntAcemetageno91_FD_179862 | JGI IMG/M metagenome (GOLD analysis project Ga0222626, IMG submission 179862) | Saline water microbial communities from Ace Lake, Antarctica - #91 | ecosystem: Environmental > Aquatic > Non-marine Saline and Alkaline > Saline | place: Antarctica: Ace Lake | collected...
CGAGTCCCGCCCCCGAGACCAACTACAAGTAAAAGGAAGAACTGATGGAGTTGTTAAGACTGAGCGACGACGACAGAGGCCGGTTATATCGACTGACTCAGTCGATGGACAATTTGTCGAAGGCTATTGATGGTCATACTGAACAGACAAAGATCATCGCAGAACAGAAGATGACGGCTTCTCTCGTGGGTTTCGAGGATAAGAGTGCTATCGATTCTGCGGTGGCAACTGAGATGGCCCAAGACAGATTCCCAAAATCATGTGACGAAATTCTCAAGGATATCGATGTGACCGTCCGAAGGACTTCAGCGAGAGAGACCGTGTTGAGCATCAAGGGATGCAAAGACATAGAAGATGCCAGAGAAAAGGCTCTAACACTGGCTGGAAACATTGACTTCGGAACCTGTAAAGAAGGTGAACCAGACTACGACGTAGCCAGGTTCGAATGGTTCAATCCGGATGGATCCAAGAATAGTGAGGAAGGCTGACACTACTTCCTGTAGGAATGAAATAGGGGGAGGGCGTGAAGCCCTCCCTTCTATTTTTTCTTCTGGGAACATACAATACTGAGGACCCCATAACCAAAGTCAGGGAAACTGGAATGAATTCAACTAAGATATTCACTGCCACAGGCAACATCAGCTACGTTCTCTCGCAGACCGCGAGGGTGTTGTCTGACTTCTTCATCCGGAAATTTCCTCACGGGTACTTCAAGGACGTAGTGATCGGGTCGGAAAGTATCTCTGTCAGAGAACAGAGGCACTTGGAGGAAAGGCAGACTACCGATAAGGTCTCTGATGAATTCATCAGGAAGACTCCGGCTTTGTCCATCAAGCCCATCTACACGATGGAAGAGACTATTTCTGAGAACCCCACTGAGAACAAGTGGAAGCACATAGCGATGAATCACGGTCATCTTAACGAGATGGCTGGGAGTTATCCTCATATCTTCTTTGATGAGAAGTACGACAGGTATGCCTTCACTCTTCCGAAGTTCCATAGGTTGAACTTTGAGGTCGCCATTCGAACAGATGGTGAAATGTCGATGTGGGATGCGATGTCATGGTTGAAGCATGGAGTAATTTTCAACGAGTTCTTCTATATGAACCGTCACCCCATGTCAGCTGTCATACCGAACATTATCGTCTACGCGCTGGCAGGTGAATATGACATGGATCTGGAAGATGAGACCGATAGGGCCTCCTTCTTGGAAGTCTTACGGGGTAGTTCTCGCCAGGCCATAAACGAGATCGTGGATCCTTCTAAGGCAAGACCATTCTACATCTTCAACTATACTTCCAACCTGCTGCTCAAGTTCGATTCACTTCCTTCCGGAGAACTACAAGAACAGGACCAGTCCAAGAGCCGGGGAGAGATTACCTTCTCAGGTCAAGTCCAGTTCCATACTCCGACCAACTTTGCTGTTGAGACCAGAGACTTCGATCCGAGCTATGGAGAAGTCATAGAAGACGTCCTGAGAGAGTCTCTCACACCTTCGGTTGCTGTCACGAGATTGGCCATCTCTCCGAAATCGGAGCTTGAGGATGGGAAACAGTTGGTCTTCTTCAAGGGTTTCGTGACTGAAGCTCCAGCTTCCACCGATCAGTCCGTCCCAGTCTATGGAGATGAGAAGAATCCTTGGCCTATCAAGGGTAGTACTTTCATAGACAACGGTCCCGGACTGGTTCTAGTTGATGGATGGAATGGTGGGATAGGAGCTCTGAATACGGTATTCGCAGAGGAAACTACCTTTGTCGACGTAGAAGGTGAGAGCGTTCAGTTGATAGAATCTACTGATGGAGTCTTCGAATTTCAATCTAACGACATCAACTTCGATCGCAGACGTAGACGTCACAAGGTCGTGATCCGGGCGGCATGTGACATCGAGAGGATGGAGTTCGACGTGATCTTCGGGAACTATGAGGCGGAACAGTTCCTCTCAAGATTCAGATTCACCTGGCCCAGTAAGTATCAGACCTTTGAGCTGGGAATTCCTATCCCGAACGACATCTGTTCCATCACCATTAAACCGACGGTCCAACAGGCCTGTAAGTTGTGGTTGGCAGAAGTCTCAGTAGTTCCGAGGTTCGGCACCGTCTTGACGACCTTGACCGAGGACCTAGTCCATCTCAGGGGCCATCTTGGACTCGTAGAGAATGTCATCGATTCCAATATTGCAGCTGGAACTGACAACGATGTCTTCTTCGGGATCAGAGTCATACAGAAGGGTGCTGATTACCTAGATCAATCCAAGTTGTCGATGGATTGGGAAGAGAAGATTCTTACAGTCCAGAATCCATTTTTCAACACAACACACTATGTGGCTCTGTATGCCGACCTGAAGCAATTCAAGAACGTAAGAGGAGTAGAAGTATGAGCAAGCTACAGATTGACAATTTCAAAACAGAACTTGCAGATGTTTCTAGAGTTCTGATTCCTGGAGGGGGGAAACTTACCTCTTTGATGGATGCTACGCATCGGAGGGACCAGTGGGGTCCTATTGGAAAAGGATCTTGTGGATACAGCAACGTAGTATTGGATGGTGATGGAAAAGCTTGGTGTTGGGGATCAAACTTGTATGGACAGCTTGGACAGAATAACATGGGAACGAATTACAATTCTCCTGTATCTGTCTTTGGTAATCACACATTCGCAGGAGTGTATGGAGGACACTACAAAAATATGGGAATCAAAGAGAATGGAGAACTATGGATTTGGGGTTATAACGGTTCAGGAATACTTGGCGATAACTCGTACCCAGGAAAAAGCCAAGAGATGACGCCAATTTCTGTTCATGGAGGACATATCTTTGCGAAAGCCGTTGCTGGGTTAACTAATGCCATGGCGTTGGATACAAACGGGCATTGTTGGTGCTGGGGCCGTAATGGATATGGACAGCTCGGTCAAAACAACTATAGCGTATTCGAAGAGAACGATAAGTACACTCCTACTTCCGTCATAGGTGGCCATATTTTTGTAGATATAGCTATTGGTACCTGTACATCATATGGGCTGAAGGAAGATGGATCTTGTTGGGCCTGGGGATCAAATGAAAATCAAAACCTCGGATTAGGAATAACTGATGCCAAAGTTATGACTCCTATGATCGTTTCAGGAGGACACTCTTTTGTAACGATTAATGGCGGAAATGGTAATGATGCGGTTGTAGCCATTAAAGAGAATGGTGAGTTTTGGGGATGGGGATACAACATTAACGGTGTTCTCGGACTTGGTGACAACCTGTCCCGAACGGTTCCAACACTGATGAATCATGTTGACATTCACCTTTTTGTCCAAGCTGATTTAGGATACAATTTCGGGATTGGATTGAAAGATGATGGATCCACCTGGTGTTGGGGATCAAACTTGTATGGACAGCTTGGTAATGGTGTAACCATTGGCACGGGTAGCACTAATTCTCCAGTTTCCGTTCTTGGAAATCACAGTTTTGTGCAAATCAAGGCTGGAGCTGTAACTTGTTGTGCAGCCAAAACCAATGGAGAAGTCTGGAGCTGGGGTATGGGAACAGCAGGTGGACTTGGAAACGGGTTTGATCTGAATTCCAACGTACCAGTACAAGTAGTGAAGACCTTTCCTGTAAAGGTCTAAGAAGAAAGAAAATGAAATTAGAGCCCCCTACCTGTAAAGGTAGGGGGTTTTTTATCACTTACCAAGGCCTATCGTTTACGCTTGGACTTGTCTCCGGGATTGAACTCCGTAGTCAGCAGCTCTTCATAGTTCCCTGCCATCTTCCAACTAGCCACCTCCGGCTCTTCACGTCCACATACCCGGCATTTGAAGCCGTTACCGAACGTCATACCGATAGGTTCCATGTCCTCGCCACAACACTTACCGTCATTGTCTTCCACGGTCATTCTCCTTTAAATAGCAATGCGACACGATCCGTCCTTACCACCACAGGCGATAGTCTCGGACTTAGTAGTATTGTCCTCTTCTTCTCTCATCTGAGTGTAATCAACTGGAACCATCTCTCTACCGAGATCTTCCCATCGCTTACAGTTATGAACGCGCTTGAGACACCGGGTCATCTTGATGGTATTTCCGTCGAAGTACCTATCGGCGAACTGTATAGCTCTTCGGACCCAGTCTCTTCTAGATTCTCTGACTGCTTCCCAAGCCTCTGCCACTCGCCTCGGAAGACCGATATCAAGCTTCTTCTCCAGGTCTTCTCCCTTCCCAAGAGCGCAGCCGCAAGCTGCCCACAAGTCATCGTCGAACGCGTGCATCCCATCAACGATTAGACCGCTGGACATGATGGCTCCGACGCCGTAGTGCTCGACGACTTCATCAGACGTAAGGACTTCACAGAACGGAGCTTGTGGAAAGTCCAAGTCCCCACCGTCAGATAGTAGAGTAACTCCGGTGAAACGGTGACGATTCACGTAGATAAACTTAACCACTTCTTCCCACTCTCCATCCGCAACGTCAACCGTATTGGAGACGTTGTGAGTTAGGAATGGCATGGCACATCTTTCTTCTACCTTCCCTGCACCAACCCAGTTCTCTTGAGTCAGTTTCACAGCATCCAAGAGTTTCATGGCATTCATGTCTCTCTTCACGATGCCCTTACCACCTGTCTCGATACGGAAAGTCATGGCCCAGTCCGTCTTGTTGACGTTCCAGACGCTTTCTTCCACGGCGAGAGGGTTGAGCTCCTTGAAGTAGGTTCCAGTAGGCTCAGTCTTGTTGGTCTGGACTGTCCGGAAGTACCTGTGAGCATGGTTGTAGTGAATACCAGGGCTGATAACTCTGAACACACAGCTTGTTGAACCGGCTGGCTTGATACATGTACCACGAGCACACGGCTTGATACCAATCTTGGCAGCCAGTTTCTCGTTCGTATCAAGGACAATCTTAGCCCCATTCCGCTGTACCTCTGGGTCCAGTGCGATGTCCGGGTTCTGCATCATTCCTGTCATCGAAACCCCGATAAGAGATTCAAATTCAACGATGTCCTTAGTAACTTGTCCAAGATAACCGAAATCCGTATAGGCTGCCTGGAGCGTCCCGAGGATGGTGGCACCGTGGCACCTGTCGTAGAACTCTTGAGGAGTACTACAGGTCGCTACATTGATCTCAGTCAGGTTACAGAAAGCCCAGCCAGTCTCTCCTGTCACAGGATGTTTCGGCCAGAGACCTATCTCTACACACGGATTGAACAATTGATCCAGATCGTCCACCCATAAGAACCCAGGCTCACCCCACTCTTTGATGTGCTCTATGAGAGTAAAGAAGTTAGAATAGTCTGTACCATCCCTCAAAAGGACTGCTGAGTTGTTGGAACGGCCTCTCTGCGGATTCTCTTGGTTCCAACGCCCAGTCTTGGCTCGGGCCATTGCTTCATCATCCGCGCTGAAGGCACACAGACAGGCACTGCGTCTGACCCCACCCGCAACCACTGCATCCGATGCGTACATGGTAAGGTCGTAGGCGTCGATTGGATTAAGTCTGGTCTCCCCTTCTTCACAGGTAATACGTTGGAGGAGATTCCGCATCTTCTCCAAAGACTTCTTCAACGGATCAGGTCCAGGAGCTTTACCACCGTAAGACAACGGAGCTCCGAGAGGCCTGATAAGACTGAAGTCGAAGTTGACCCATTTCCCTGCGAACTCTGGAAAGGGGTGATCTGTGACAAAGTAGCTAGACATCAGGATACCAACAGAGTCAGCCCAGCCTTCAATGGTATCGGGGATGACATACGTCACCTCTTCACCTTTGGGACGTGCGATGGCTGGGAGCTTAGCGATGTGGTGTCTTTGGACTGAGAATCCGGCTCCACATCCACATAGGAGAACCCAAGTTACTTCTTGGAAGAACTTGGCCCGATCACAATAACTCCCTGTACAGTTGTACATACGGGCATTCTTCTTCAGGATCGCGTCCCCACCAAATTGGAGTGCGCGTTGGGAACCCAGGATCTCCCTGTCAAGCATCATCTTCTCAGCCGTATCAATGTGTTCATCGACGCCTACGCCATCGAATCGAGCTCTGTGCATCTCAGTTACTCTCAGCGTCGACTCTTCGTAGATTTCTCTCCTTTTCTTCTCCGCAATGTAGTTCGAATACTTAGAGGCCACCACGAAGTCGGCCAGAAGCTGGTTGTCTGTCGCCATGCGTTCTCTCCTCGATGCGTTCCCGTCTGTCTAGGCTCTGTAGTGAAAATCCCATTCATTGAATGGGAAGTCACTGCATTGCTAATATAGGTCCAATTTATTGTTATATCGGTCCTCGGACGCAAGGACTGACGGATACACGTTTTACGAAGAAAACAGCAGAAGAGCCCCTGCCCTTGTAGGGCAGGGGTCGTACTGCTGAGAGGTCGATTACCAACCGAAATTATGGAGTACCATGACAGGATCGGGTTTAGCGTCAGTGATAGCTGTACCATCGCCACATTGCCCATCGCCATGAGATCCCCACATCCAGAGAGAACCATCGTCCTTTCTGGCTGCTATCGTGGCCTCGTTTGCTCCAATGATGTCTACAAAGGAATGATTTCCTGTTACAGACACCGGCACCAATTTACCTATTGTAGTTCCGTCTCCAAGTTCTCCGAATGTGTTAAATCCCCACGACCACACTTGTCCATTCTCGTCTATGCCGTACGAGGAACTGTGAAGCCTGGCGACTTTAACGAAAATATGCCCTCCGTTGACAGAGGTTGGTACATTGAGATCTGTAGGAGAAGTATTGTTACCAATTTCTCCATTTAGGTTGTGACCCCAAGACCATGCAGTACCATCTTCTCGAAGAGCTATAACATGGTCATAGACCTGGATATCGACAAAATTGTGTCCGCCACTAACGGAAGTGGGCACAAACTTATCGCTTATAGATCCATTTCCTAATACTCCATATGTCCCGTTTCCCCACATCCAAAGAGAATCATCCTCCTTGAAACCATAAGAAGAGTCAACGAAATCACCCCAGGCATTGCTAGTTCCGATTCTGGTGAAGACATGACCTACAATCATCACAGGAGATGATCGGTGTACTATATCACCGAGTCCAAGCGTCCCATTATCATTGTTTCCCCAAGACCATACAGTGCCATCTTCTTTAATGGCAAGAATGCGTCGAGCGTGGACTTCAATATCGACGAATGAATGTCCTCCAACGACAGATACTGGCGTTAGTTTATCGATAATCGTATCATCACCTAGCACTCCATCAGCACCACTACCCCAAGACCAGACAGTACCATCTTTTCGAAGACCAGTACATCCCCCGTCTCTAGCTACGACTTTCACGAAAGTATGATTTCCGTGTACAGAAACTGGAGAGTTGTACGAAACAATACTTCCTACTCCCAGTCTACCAGCAACACCACTACCCCAAGACCATGCAGTACCATCTTCTCGAAGAGCCACAGCATGATTTTCATTATTCTGCTCGGTACAGCCGATCATCCTGAACCTGTGTTCTCCCGCTACTCTGGTAGGAGAGAGTATAGCCAGTGTAGCTGACCCGATTCCACATTTCCCGTCTGTATTGTTTCCCCAAGCCCACAAAGACTTATCTCTCACGTCAAAGGCAAATATACCTTCATAAGAGAGTTTGATTGGAGCAAAGATCCCCCCGATTGGAAACCAATGATCCCAATGGTGACCTCCGAGACCATCGGGTCTCAGTCTGATACCAGTTTTGTTCGGAAAGCCTTCAGCATCAATCTTAGATACGTCTAGTTTGCTCATTCGTAAGTCTCCTATGAAAAGGTCCTACCTATTTCAACCTTCTCATTACTCGACGAGGGTTCTCGTCCGGGTCAAGACGTCATCACCGTCGAGAGTAATCTCGCCGAGATCGTACGTCAGGATGTTTTCGGGATTCTCAGGATCAGGCAATTCGATCTGTCTTGCCGGTTGAAGCTTCAGGGCCAGGGTCCGTGCTTCGTGGGGAGCCAGGAGTTTTCCACCCCAAGCAGCTAGGCCCATCTCGACGACATCATCGAGGATCTCAGGGCTGGCAGTGATAACTTCGTCCGAACAGACGAATGCACAGATCTTCCGACTGTCTTGGTCTTGGCTGTCCTGCACTACCACACCGAAATTGTCTCCGAAAGTCACCAACTCCACATCAGGAGTAAAGTGATACATCATGTTTGTCCGACCGGTCCCACCGACACTGATGTCGAAGGGCATGATCGGGATGCCATGGTTGATGTCTTGGAGGACAAGCGAGCAAAGCTTTGCATACTGAATGTTCATCTGAGTTCTCTCCGATGTTAGTGAGTTGTTAAGGGCACAGTAGTTTCCACTCTCCCCTCTTTAAGGGGTAAAGTCAGGAAACAGGTTGTCAATAGTTCTGTTATCAGGAACGTCTCTGATGTCTTCCCACGTACTGGCAGGATCACTCTCTAGACGATGGACTTCATTCTTAATCCCTCTACCAGAGACAAGCCTGGTGTTTATCGTCGTAGCTCCGGTTCCGTAGAATGTCAATACATCAGTCTGATCGTAGAGAAGGAAGGGGAAGTCATCAATCGTCGAAACCGTAATCGGGTATGGAATGATCCCAGCTATTGAAGCGATGGACATTCCATTCCAGGTGGACTGATCAGGGATCGTGAGAGAGAAGTTTTGCGGATCCTGACCGTGACAAGTGAAGACAAACCCATTGTCAGTTATCAGATGGGAAGTCTTGCTGTCTACCTGTCTTATCCTTTCGAGAGCTGCTTCCTCTTTGGACATCACCTCAGGGACGAATGGTACAATCTCCGCTTGAGGGATATACATGATGATGTGAGCATTCACCAGCCCTTGGAGATTCTCCTGGGCTAGAAATGTCCGACCTGCTCCGACGAATCTGGAAGGACCAATGTCACATAAGCATTGGAGCCTATAGTCGCCCTCGGCGTTAACAATTATCTTTCTGAGTCCTGGCATATCAATCTCCTCGGGCTATATGCCCCACTTCCACATGAGGTAGTTCTCGTAGTATGACCTTTGAGCATTAGTCAATACCGCGTTGTACAGTCTCAGCTCTGCGAAATACATGTTCTTCGGTCCATCTCCAGCATCATCGATCCCAAGTCTGTAGGCCTTTATCCATCCTATGAAACCAGAGGCGACGTTGGCCGATGCTACGAAGACCCCATTGTGGAAAGTCTCCATATAATCCACACCGTCGGAATTGAGGGTGATTATCGAAGGGGATGTATTCCCACCTGCGGACTCAGCTTGAATGGTGCCAAGTGTTCCGTTAGAGCTCTTGTAGTGGATCTCGAGAGGACCACCGGCCGCCGTATGAAAAAGATTGAATGTGTCGTTACCACCAGTGTTATCAGATGCGAAAAGGCAATCACCAGCTGTAGGAGTCCCTACGCTCTGGTATACGATTACCATCGACCAAGGTCCTGGAGCATTCGGAGTAGATCCGCTGTTTCTGAGACCATCTTTGGACCCGTCAAACTTAATGGTCTCTCTACCACCGAATCCACCATTAGAAGCAGCGGGAGCTGTAAAGAAATTCCCGATCCTTCTCATGTCGTACCCGTGACCACTGAGGTCATACAGGTTATTCACGGCAGGATACGGACTAATGGATCCAGGTTTAGAGATATCAAGCCATATCTAATCTCCGACATCCGGAGGAGGGCTCTCAGGGTCCGGTATACCGTCCGGACCTCCGGAACCAGATGGAACTACTTGTGGCATCATGATTAGAGGCTCCCGACTAGGACAGCTACCAGCCCGGAGGCGTCAGCATTGGTCCCCTGAGTGACGACGAACGTCACAGAGTCCCCTTCTGTAAGTGTCGGAGTACCGGATAGGACCGTCGCTGTCTCAGTATCAGGCAGATCGTCTATCACGACTGCGGAAGCAAAAGCATCTACCCCATTTACCTTCATCATCACGTTGGCTTCAGTCGGACCAGTATCAACAACGATCTGAACCAGGTAAACCGCCGATAGGACGAAGTCGTCTCCGTGATAGATGTAGGTGAATCCATTGGCTTGTTTGAAGAGGTCTGTTGTGGAGAGAAGCGACGTCCTCATGACGAGATGTAGTGGTCTATTTTTCGGCGTACTACTGCAGCCACCGTTGTCATCCACATACTTCTTAGTGGCCGGTTCGTAGTCAGTATCCGGAGTGAACGGAGTCGTATTGTTAAGCTCCAGGACGTTCGTCTTAAGAGCTTTCCCGTCCAGTGTCGTTTGAAGGCTTGTCACGTCACTGATAGCGTGACTATGAGTCGTTGCCGCTTTCCCATCAAGAGCCGTCTGGAGGCCCGTTGTATCTGAGATGACATGGGTATGTACTATCGGTGCATACGTTCCAGCATGGGTATGATCCGTATCAGACTTCCCGTCAAGAGATGTCTGAAGACCAGTCACATCTACGATAGCATGGCCGTGCCCGACAGGGGCATATGCTCCGTCGTGAGAATGAATCAGTGCTGCGTAGTCTGAATCATGATCATGGGCTAGGGGGCTGTAATCCCCGGCATGGTCATGTCCGTCGTTGCTCTTACCGTCGAGGGCGGTCTGTAGGCCCGTGACGTCTCCGATGCCGTGATCATGACCGGTGTCTGTCTTGCCGTCCAGTGCTGTCTGTAGCCCTGTGGTATCAGAGATGACGTGACCGTGGCCATCGTCGCTCTTATCATCCAAGGAACTCTGAAGGCTTGTAATGTCGGAGATGGTATGGCCGTGACCAACCGGGGAGTACGTCCCGGAATGGTCGTGGCCTGTATCTGACTTACCGTCGAGAGAGGTTTGGAGGTTGGTGACATCAGAGATGGTGTGTCCATGACCGATCTGACTGTATGTGGTATCATGGTCGTGGCCTGATAGGGCCTTGCCGTCGAGTTCTGTCTGAAGACCAGTCACGTCTGCAACGGCGTGAGTATGTCCTGTATCAGATTTTCCGTTCAGAGCGGTCTGTAGGCCCGTGGTATCTGAGATAACATGGCCATGACCGGTATTCGTCTTCCCATTCAGGATGGTCTGAAGGTTAGTGACATCGGAGATCAGGTGCGAGTGAGATACATCAGCATACGTCCCGATATGATCATGCCCTGTATCACTCTTACCGTCCAGTTCCCCTTGGAGACTCGTTGTGTCAGAGATATCATGAGTATGGACCAGCGCAGCTTTGGCGTTTAGAACGCTCTGAAGGTTGGTCACATCCGTGATCGCGTGAGTGTGTACCTCTTCTTCCCAAGCCGAACCACTCCACCAGACAGGCCGTCCAATGACGATATCAAAGAAGTACTGACCCGGGAAAGCATCGACTGGGCGTTCAGCAGTTGTTCCTCTCAAGAGAGATGGATCGATCCAATCACCAAGACTCCAACTCGAACCGTTGTACCAGATCGGCCGCATGAGGCTGGTATCGAAGTAGTACTGCCCGTCAGTTGGAGTTATCGGCCTGTTGGCAGTCGGTCCAAACACCAAACCAGAGAGCGTAGGGGCTTGGACCCAATCGGTACTGTTCCACCAGATCGGTGCATTCAGATCAGTGTCGAAGTAGTACTGCCCGTCGAATGGAGTTGTTGGCCTTTCAGCCGTTGGTCCATAGACGTCACCGGAGCTGATACCGGGTATATCTGACGTCCAGGCTATTCCATTCCACCACACGGGGCCTCCGACATCAACGTCGAAGAAAAAGTACCCTATGAACGGGGGAGGATCCGGCCTCTCGGCAGTCGTCCCTGACGAGGTTATCCAATTTCCGAGGAACATGGCTGGGCTCCTAACGTGGTTACTGTCACGGCCGGTCCAGTCCGATACCGACCTGCCTCTTTATTCTTAATGGAATGTTGTTCACTCCGATAATGCGTCCAACATGTCTTCGATAGTTCCGGAGACGCCTATGGCGACATCCTCCGGAGACGGGATATAGTCGTCCATTGTATATCCTTCAGGGAAGACGTCTATGGTCTTCTTGGAGGCAACGCACGGCCTAGTATCGAAGTCTTCCCACATCTTCCGTTCACCGTGGAAGACGGTCGTTCTGTATTCTTGAGATCCATACCTGAATGGAAGTAACAGGTGAGGTGCTTTGCATGTTGCTACCAGGAAGATCCAACCTTTGAAAGCTCCTGCGATATGAATCGGAGCTGAATCATTAGACAAGAGACCGGCTGCCAATGAACACGCAGCGAAGAGCGTTCTGAGGTCAAGCATGTTTCTCAGATCAAGGACTCCGTCCGGGACTTCATAGTCAGCATCGAGAACCAATCCCTGTTTGTCGTTGAGATAGTTGCCGATGAGAGCGACTTCTGATCCGTTGTTGAGAAGCTCGTCTACGACTGACGACCACCAGTCTGTACTGAAGGTCTTTGTAGTCCATCCTTTACCTGGATGTACGAGGACCCTGTTGTGAATATCCTCAAAGGCTGTTTCTTCAAGCCTGAGTATATCCTCGTTGTCCACCTGAAGCTTGATCTGTTTGTCCTCATCTTTGATAGTCCCATGCATTGTCATGAGAGAAGCAAAGTCTATCGGATGAGTCAGAGTATGGGACATAAACTGCCATGAACCATCTCCCTCATCTGGACTCGTCAAGGTCTTCATCTGATAGTACGGGGTATCAGGCTCTCCCCTGAACTCTCCAGCTCTATGGACCCTAACCTTCTCAGAGACAACATGCCTGAAAATCTCCGGCCAGTGAGTAGTGACGTCGATTTGCGAATCTACGCTGTACTGTCGAATCAGTTCTCTGACCACTGGTTCTACGGAAATCTGATCCCCAAGACCTCCAGGAACCTGGAGAAATACGTGTCTGTCGTACGAGTAATCAGGGCTGTCTTCATTCCATTTCTTAAGGTCTCCCAGCATCAAGCCAGTAGCAGTCTCCTTATTCGGAGCTCCTGCGTAATGAATGATGTGCGCGTCGTGTCTTGGAAGACCGACGAACTTGTCCATACAAGACATCCGGTTCAACCTGTAGTCTAGTCCCGTGAACTTGAACTTACGTTCCAAGGCCCGACAGTTGATGAGAGTCTGTTCACCCTGGTCACATTCGAACCCAAGTTTGACATCTCTCGGATCGAAGAGGAATCTATGCATCCTGGAAGCAACGAGTATTCCAGTATTGTAGTAGCTTCCTTTCCAGTCTTTTGGAGGCTTGAACCCGTAGAACTGAAAAGCCTGTCTCATCACCATGACTCTATCCGGTATGAAGGCCCCTTCGTCGAAGGCCCCGACCTGCTCTCTCGGCACTAGGCCGAACAGGTCGGGGCAATCATCCCTGACAAGGATGTCCGAGTCCATCCATATGACTCGGTCGAACTTGGTCAGAATGTCAAACAACTGGAACTTCTCAAAAAACGCTGGGTTTTCAGGGAATTTCCTCTCTGAGATCTGGATGAACTCTGCACCTACAGACTTCGCGTATCTCCTGATTAGAGGTAACGTGACCGCACCCATTGCCTCGTAATCCTTACCGTAACATGCCGTGACTATCGCCTTTTTCATGACTTAACTCCTATGTGTGGGGTTAGTGGCGATTGGTTGTTCATATCAAGGATTATGCATAGCCTCGAATTAGGGTCGGAATTGATCTATCCACGGTTGTCCCGTCACCTAAAGCTCCATAAACGGCATTCTCACCCCAACCCCAGAGTCTACCATTCCTGTCAAAAGCGAGAGTGTGGTTACCACCACATGAGACAACCGCAAACTTGTGATCTCCATGTACTAGTACGGGATCAGGTTTGTCTGTGGTTGAAACTCCATCACCAAGTTTCCCACGATAAGAATCACCCCAAGCCCAGCACTCACCGTTCTCTTTTAGACCTACAGCATGATCGGTACCACATGCGATTTGAACAAATGAGTGATTTCCTGTCACGGAAACCGGAACTGAAGAGTTATTCAGATTTCCCGATCCGAGTTGTCCAGAACTTCCCAATCCCCATCCCCAAGCCTGTCCTTGGTCATCAAGTCCTATGAAATGGTAGTAGCCAGGTCGTATGTCAACCCATGTATGACCCCCTGATACTTGAGTCCATCCAGTATTATTGTCTGCTGCAGAACCGATCCCCAACTTCCCGTTTTCGTTGTTACCTGTAGCATAAAGAGTTCCATCATCTCCAAGAAGAATCGTAGCGGCGTATACGGTAGCTGATTTGATGAAAGTAGCTGCAGGGCCAATGATGATAGGCTCTTCTTGTACTCCAGTAGCCTCCCCTATTCCAAGTGCCATTTTTCCACCCCACCCATAGGCGGCACCATTTAGAAGGATCCCAGAGATATACCCCTGACAGGAGTTAACGTTAGCCCACTGATAGTTTCCTCTTACTGAGTGAGGATACCATTTGTCACTGAAATCGCCAACTTGTCCTAAAGCATAATTGGCACCATCACCCCATGCCCAAAGTCTATCGTTCTCATCGATGGCATATCGATGTCTGGAGGTTCCATCTCCAAAAACTCCTTTGAATCTGTGGTTGCCGAACACTTCAACAGGTGAGTGTATGGAAGTGTAGGCAGTGGAACCATTACCAACTTCTCCACTATCATGCCTTCCCCAAGCCCACGTTTTTCCAGCACTATCGATCATCGAGCTACAAAAATATGCAGCAGCGAGCATTTTCTCAAGAATATCATATTTGAAGAATCCTTGACCTTCTGTATCTATTCTGATTTCTTGAGAATTGATACCTCTTTCTCCAGAATTAATATTCTTAGGGTTAATAAGACTCATGGTCTTTCCTCCTGATTTATCTTCAAAAAAATTGGAACGGGACAACCGGGGGTTCCGGTTGCCCCGTCCAGGTTCATTCTTCTTTTGGTTTACGCTTCGTAGCTGATGATCAACTCGTCGCCGGTAATGATGTCCTCGCTGAGTCCAGTAGCTCCACCAGCGCCGTTGATGTGGATCGTCCTTCCTATAACGTCGAAGTCAGGGTTAGAGAGACCCCAAGCTGCGTTCTTCTGCTCCGACCCGCCGATGACATTCACCCGGACATTGGCAAAATTCTCCGGAATACAAGCCAAATTGAAGAATCCAGCAGCAACTTCAGCCAACGTAACCAAGTGTCCTTCAGTCCTTGGAAGATTGTCAAGGAGCTTTGATATTCCGATTGAGATGATTCCCATCTCGTTACTAGCTGGAATGTTCTCGCAGAATGCGATAGCGTTCCTACCGAAGATGGAAATAACGTCAGCGTAGACATCATTCACGATCCGGTCGACAGGAGTGATTTTCCTCGACAACATGTCAATCTTGAAGAGATTTGCAGTCTGCGATACACCGTTTATGGTCCATGCGGTTTCTTCGCTAGAAGCAAGACCACGAATCTTAGCTTCTTTGCTTGAGCCAACATAAATGGCATCATCAGTAGCAAAGAAAACACTATCTCCTGTACCGAGGTTATCAGACTTCAGTATGTCTCCGCCGTGACAGACTTGTTCGGTTTCGTTGGTTTCTTCGTTGTACTTCACAACGGCAAGAAGTGGAGTAGTGGCGAAACGAGTGTTAATCAGAAAGTAGATCTCTCCGTTTACCACAACAGCATCAAGGGCATGCCTGAAAGCTCCAGGATAAAACGGATCGGGATCATCAAGAGGAACGTAGGAAACATTCCCACCTTGATCTCTCATCACGAATCCGTCACTTTCCCCAGTAACATCGACATATCCAGTAAAGACTTCTCTGCCTTTCCATTCAGTCGCATTTGTAACGTAGAACGGACTTCCTGGAGTACTGACATCACTCGGAGTTCCGAAGTAGAAAGTCATGTCACCAGTCTCGGAATCTACCTCGTAGATATTGACATGTGCTGAAGAGCTACCATTTATGGTTCTAGGACACATCAACATGCCCCTGTGAACGAAAAGACCGTTATCTGCAATGAAGTCATCTGTTGTATTCGTAGTTTGCCACAGGTTTGTCCTGGTTCCATCACGATTCACTCTGACAATCTCGAAATCGTTGCATACGTAAAGACTGTCTCCGTACTCCACCATACTGAAAGGGCTTGGTGCAGATCCTAACGCAAAGAAATTTGGTGAAGTGGTTGGACCGAATATCCATTGTCCGTTCGTGTAGTAGATACCGACAATGTCTGAAACGTCTCCACTCCATGGATTTATAGTTAACAGAAAACACGGGTTCTCTTTGAAAGATGCTACAGCTACACAGTCGTATGATGTGGAGAGTCCTTCTACAACGTAAGAATCAGGTTCGATCGTTGCTGCTGCAATGTCGTCCACATATTTCATCGTCGCAGGCTGGTAGTCCCCAGTCGGCGTGAACGAAGTCGTATTCGTCTTAGCCAGGACATCAACAGTGGCGGCCTTAAGACCAAGAGCTGTAACCAACCCAGTGATTTCGGATGTCGGATGAGCATCAGCGGCCTTATGCGCTGTGACTGCTGCAGCGGGAGCAGTACCAGCAGCCACATCACCAGCACCGGTGCCAACATTCTTGGTAGCAGCATCACCCTCATCTGTATGAGCCGACATTGCATGAGTGATAGGAGTTCTGGCATCGGAGAGGCGAGCGTCGTCGCCAGCAGCCACACTGCCAGCACCAGTTCCGACGTCCAGCAGAGCGGCTCCACCGAGATCGGCAGCATTGGCCTTGAGACCAAGAGCAGTATTCAGATCAGTTTGAGCTGAGAGAGTACCACTGATGTCACCCCACGCTGTAGCTCCTGCACCAGCGGTGCGGATTTCCCAGGTGACAGACGGGTCGTCAATGTAGACGGCGTCTTTGTCTTGATCATCAACGTAGCAGATCATACCTTCGATAGCCGGGGTCAAGACTTCCCATGTGGTACCAGTAAGGTCCCACATAACGATGTCACCCTCGGTTGCACCATCCCAGTTGGCATGGGGAGTTCCGGTCAGCTTGTACCGAGCCCGATCAACGAGCTCAAGCTCTCCTGCTCCGCCGCCACCGTCATAAGTCTCGGGATCGACCGCTGAATCCTGTTCGTTGATAACTGGGTCGTTGGCGTCAACGAGCATGACGTTCCATTTTCCACCCAGAAATTCCATAACGTCCCAACTGTTACCACCATCCCAGTTGGCATGCGGTGTAGATGAGTTGTCATCCAAGATGTATCTGTCACCCTCGACCTCGGTCGGAGGAACAACATCCCGATTGACAATGTTGATGACCTTACGGAAACGCTGGTATCCACTCTCCAGCGCCGTTACGCTGGATACTAGGTCGACGATCTGACCATTGACGGTCGAGAACTCCGTGTTTGCTTTGCTTGCAGACCAGACTTTAGTGGCACTGGTGCCACCGTCTTCGATGAGGACATCGGTGAAGTCGCTATCTCCCGGGAGAAAGGTAGCCAGGTCCACGCCCTGGACGAGATACTTGGTAGCCATATCGTGTGTCTCCTGATTCGCTCAATCCCGACAGATAGAAAGACTGCCAGTAACTTTAGTTTCGTGTGAAGGCTCTACAGACTAGACGTCGTCATGAGGACGAGTATCGACAGACGGTGCCGTGACTTTACCCCCGTCCTTCATACACCTGAGGTCGCTGAGAATCTGTTGTTCAGTGATAACCGTCTTACTGACTTTATCAACGACGGCATCGTTGAGATTGGCATGAGTGCCTCTGGCGGTCTCCAACTCTCCAGCTACGGAAGACAGGTCAGCTCCGACCGGCATGGACGGATCCTCAGCACCCTTATAGTCCGTATTGTACCCTGAAGCCTTCAGTGCAGCCGTCACAGAGACGACATTATCATCAAAATGGGTAGCGAAACCGTTTCTGTTCGGGGTTGTGATAGCTCCTCCACTGGAGATCACAGGTTTCTGGCCTAGAGACGTTGGAGTCTCATTGACGAGAGTACAACTGCACAGGAAATCGTTTGTCACTCCATCCCTGACAGGTGTTCCAACGATCGCGTAAATTCGATCGTAGATAGCTCCGGGATCACAGAATAGATCCCCAGCTTCAGGAGGATTGGCAGTAGCATTTTGTGTCGAAGGATATCTTACCTCGAGCAAGATATTCGTGAAGTTCGGGTCAACGAAAGCTTCAGCGAAACTTGTCTTAACGTTAATTCCAGCTTTAATCATTTTTCAGTCCCTCTGTGGGTTTGTGTCTTGAAACTCCTTGAAACTAGACCAAGACTAGAGTGGGAATACGAATTGGATCTTGAAAGAATCCGCTAGTACAGCGAGACCCGCAATTCTGACATCTGTGTCATTGACATCAGCAACGTACATAATAGGACCACTCGGGTCGCCACCAGGCCATGTCTTCTTATAGCCACTGGACACGAGATCGTCGACGACCTGCATGAGCACAGCTTGTTTCGCGCGATTGTGGGTAATATCCAGGACAGAAGCACCAAGCTTAGCTGCTGACCATCCAGCAGGAAGAGTCCAGCTGTCGCCTGCAAGCGATGATACCACAACTTCAAAGACCTCAACAGCTCCAGAAGCACCAGCTGCATGACTATGAAGGGTAGTCTCATTTCCTTCAACGAGACCGGTTTTCTCCGCTGCGCTAAGATGGCTGTTGGTAGCATCACTCTCATGCGCTGTGACTGCTGCAGCAGCGGCTCCCACTGGTTCAGCACCATGAGGATTGGTCAAACCAGCATGAGTACTCAGAGCGCCAGCGTGATCAACGTCTGTGACACTGCCCAGACCGACGTTAGTTTTAGTAACGACGTGGGGATTACCGGATAAGATGTCGGCATGAGTGTTACCTGCTGCTGCTTGTGTTACCGTCGTGGCGAGAGCACTACCAGCTTTTGCGGCACTGGCTTCAGCGGCTTCAGCGGCCGGAGCTATGACATCAACTTCGTCTGCACCTTCTACGCCAACGGCTGTCGCGTATCTGAGGTCGAGATCCTGTTCAGTTCCACCAATTCTTCTTGTTACGAATTTCGAATCCATTTTCTTAACTCCTCTTCGGTGATCGGGGTTGTTTTACCGGAGCGGTTACTTGCCATTCCGAGCTTGGACTAACGCGGATACTTCCGCGCCGCCCCGGAAACATTCCAGGTACCTGTTTAGCGCGATATCTGTGCCGTAGAATTTCAAATGAGATGTTCGGTGGCACTCAATCGTTCCCTCCAAGCAAGGTTCCAATGGGCTCAACAAGGCCACCTACGCTTCGGCTTAGGCAGACGATTACGGGGGGAAGTGGCCCCTATGGGCTGCGCAGAACAGAGAATTGACTTCAAAAAAATCAATACATACGAAACGTAATCGCGAGAGGACAGCACAGATGATAAAGCTGGAGAAAATGAGACCCTTGGTGGTCTATAGAGGGGCCCAAGTGGCTAGACTCACCTCCGGGAAAGACAGATTCCGGAGCGTATATTGCCTTCTGTTGTCGCCGAGCGATTCAGCAGCGGCCTCTTTCTATGCTGCTAAGCCGTTAAGATATGTGTCAACCAATGTCAGAGCTGCATACATGTCGAGAAGCTCTAAGCTTCCACTTCCTGGCCGAGATGGGTCCAAGAGACTCCAGAACCAGCAAGCCTATTACAAGGAAGCTAAAAGGCTTCCCATGGGCAAGGTTCGAGTTACTCGAACACAGATGGATAGGTACAACAAGGAGAGCATGATACATGCTGTCCATGGAGAACTGTCTAG
>Ga0222626_1000607_pt1 | contig 19507 bp, 18 predicted proteins | sample AntAcemetageno91_FD_179862 | JGI IMG/M metagenome (GOLD analysis project Ga0222626, IMG submission 179862) | Saline water microbial communities from Ace Lake, Antarctica - #91 | ecosystem: Environmental > Aquatic > Non-marine Saline and Alkaline > Saline | place: Antarctica: Ace Lake | collected...
GCCTTTCTTACGAATACCTCAACAGGGCGCAAAATTACCCGAACGATCACCAGACCGCAGGCAAAGGCCCCCGCAGCCAAAACGACTACCCAGATCGTAATCCCAAAAGCCGAAACGTATTCTTGCTTCATCCAACCCTGGGTAATCCTGAAGGCCAAGATGGCAGAGATAGCCGCGATACCGGCAAAGATGACAGGTATGATAATGTAGGGGCTGATATGGATGCGGATATGTTTCATTAGTAATTAACTAATTCGTTAGTAACATCTCAATAAGTCGCGGTAACAGGTCCTGGATTCCCGCTTTCGCGGGAATGACGAAATAGAGTAAGTGTCTGTCATTCCCGCGAAAGCGGGAATCCAGAAGAATGGCAGGGCAGAGGATTTACCCCGATTTATTGAGAAGATACATTCGTTATTTGTTTTTCGCCCTCCGATATCTGACCACCGACCACTGACCACTGTCTTCTGACCCCCGACCACTGACCCCTGACCACTGACCACTGATCCCTGTCTTTCCCCCCGGCCCTTAATGGGAAGCCGCAGTAACGGCCTTTGTCAGGTCCCACATGGGCAGGAATATGGCAAGCGCAAAAAACCCCACTACAGCGGCAAGGCCTATGGTGAGGATAGGGCCGATCGCCTCGGACAGCCGATGCATGGAATACTCCACCTCGTCATCGTAATGGGCTGATACCTCACGGAGCATATCATCGAGACTCCCGGATTCCTCCCCGATAGCGACCATGTTGATCACCATCGGTGGAAAGTGTTTTGCAGATCTTAAAGGGCCTGAGATCCCTCGCCCCGCCTCCAATTGTTCCTTGATACGGTCAAATTCCCGGGCAATGGCCGAGTTTCCCATGGTATTTGACAGGATTTCCATAGATTCCAGGACATGTATCCCGCTTGACTGCAATATAGCAAAAATACTTGCAAATCTTGACATGGCCGCCTTCAGAAAGAGGGGGCCCATGATCGGCAGCCTGAGAAAAAATGAATCCCTCACATATTTGCCCTGATCCGTCTTGAGATAAAGGACGATGACGGTGATTACACCAATGACTCCCGCTAAGACCAGAAACCAGTAATCAGCAAAAAACTGGTTCAGGGAAATGCAGATCCGGGTTGGAAGCGGGAGGTCTAAACCCGCGTTCATAAATATCTTGGCAAATCGTGGGATAACAAATGTCAGCAAGATAAAGAAGGCAAGACCCAAAAAAATGACTACGATAATCGGATACTGGAGCGCCGATTTGATGTCTGATTTGATCTTGTTCTCATGTTCTATGATATAGATGAGCCGATCCAGGACCTCGGGAAGGGCCCCGCTGGTTTCTCCGGCCTTAACCATACTGCAATATAAAGGCGAAAAAACCCTGGGATGCTTTTTGAATGCGTCATAGAGACTTACGCCCTCCTTGATATCCGCGCCCATGGCATCTACTGTTTTCTTCATCTTTGGATTTTCCGTCTGAGCTTCCAGCACCTTCAATATGGTCAGCACCGGCACACCGGCCCGGATCATGGTGCGAAACTGCTTTGTGAAAAGGATCAGGTCCCTCGTTTTGATCTTGGAAAACTTCTCCTCGATCCCTGAAAAGAGACTCCCCCCGGCCTCATCCCCTCCCTTTGTCACTTTAGTCGGTATGTATCCACGCTGATTCAGGATGTTTGTCGCGATCTTCAGTGAATCTGCTTCAACCTCTCCGGACACGGTACTCCCGGTCTCGTTTATGGCATGGTAAGAAAACTTCGGCATTTTTAGCTCATTACCGCGGAAGCCGCTTCTTCGAGGCTCGTAATCCCCTTGACGACCTTGTCTGCGGCGTTTTCCATTAAGGTCTTTAACTTTCCTGCCTCTTTGGCAGCACGTGTAATCTCGTGGGCCGACTTCTTTTCCAACATCATGTCTCTAATCATATCATCTATGACCAGGACCTCGAATACACCCGTTCGGCCCTTATACCCTGTCCCCATACACTGAAAGCACCCCCTGCCCCGCTCAAAACCAGCTCCCTCGACGTGTTGGAGTCCCCACTGGATCAGGGCCTGTTCAGGTGGTCTGTAGGCCTCCCGGCAATGAGGACAGACCTTTCTGAGCAGCCGCTGAGCAAATATTACAAGCATGACCGAGGATACTAAAAACGGCTCTATCCCCATATCGATGAAACGGGATATTGCGCCTGCGGCATCATTCGTGTGGACCGTGCTCAAGACACGATGCCCGGTAAGGGCCGCCTGAACGGCAATTACGGCCGTCTCGGGATCTCGAATTTCCCCCACCATAATGACATCAGGATCCTGCCGCAGTATAGATCTCAATCCGCTGGCAAATGTCATACCGGCCCTGCGGTTCAACTGAACCTGCCGGATTTTGTCCATACGGAATTCCACCGGATCTTCCAGGGTGACAATATGAATATCGGGTTTATTGATCTGACTTAGAATTGAGTACAGACTGGTGCTTTTCCCGCTTCCCGTAGGTCCTGTGCTAAGGATCATACCATAAGGCTTTCCGATCACCTCTTCGAGTTTGGCCTTGTCTTCCGCTGACATCCCCAATTGATCAAGAGAGTATATGCCGGCGCTCATGTCAAGGAGGCGCAGTACAATGTTTTCACCATGAATGGTCGGCAAGGCTGAGGCCCTTATGTTGATCTCCTTATTATTCATCCTTACAGTGAACCTTCCATCCTGGGGAACTCTTGTCATGGCGATGTCCATGCTGGACAGGATCTTAATCCGTGACGCGACCGGCAGGAACATCGACTTGGGCGGTGCGGGCACATCATGCAGCTTCCCATCGACTCGAAACCGCACATGGACATTATCTTTCTCTGGACTGATATGAATATCACTTGCGCCTTCGCGAATGGCCTGGGAGAGGATAGAATTCACCAGACGAATAACCGGGGCCTCTTCGGCCATGTCCTGGAGTGAGCTTACCTGAACATCCCCGGCGCCTGTCTCTATCTCGTCCTTCCCCCCACTATCGTACTGGACCTGCTCAATGCTTTCCAGGACATCATCCATCCCCGAATACGAACCATAGATACTGCCGATTAACTGGTTCAGTTCCTGCTCAGTGCATATTACAGGCTCAACCTCCTTATTTGTGCTGATCTCAACGGCATCAAGGGCATCAATATCCATGGGATCTATCATGGCTATGGTCAGCAGATTGCCCTTCTTTTTCAAAGGCGCCACCTGGTATTTCTCGGCAACACTCATGGGAATTACCTTTCCCATGTTGATATCAAGAGGATAATCATTCGGGAGGTATTTGCGCACCTTCAATTGCTCGCTGAGGAGATCCACGAGCTGGGATTCGCTGACCAGACTGCTTCTTGTCAGGATCTGCCCCAACTTCAAATCAGACCCCTGCTTGGCAACAAGGGCCTCTTTAAGCTGTTCCTCAGTCAATAGCCCGGCGTCTATCAATATCTCCCCCAATTTCTTCCTTTTCGCCAATATTCAATCCCTTCCATCCGCAGACCCGCCTGCCACTGTGAGGCACGAGCGGGCAGGTTTCGCAGATTACCGCAGATTACTCAAACGGACCATCCTAATCATCCAATTCATCCCAATCATCCCCGACATCCCCGACATCCGACCACCGACCCCTGGCCACTGTCTTCTGTCCCCTGATCACTGACCACTGACCACTGACCACTGACCACTGTCTTCTGACCCCTGACCCCCGTCTTTCGTCCTTCACCCATGAAAACGGATCTGAAAAAAAGACCCTGTCTTCCTCCCAATTGACCAGGATGATCATGTCCCAAGCCTTCTCGGGGGGCAGGATACCGAGGCTCTTTTGCGCGCTTTCTTCATCTGCGAAGAATGCCCTGTAGAGGATATGAAATCTAAGGCCTTCCTTCCTGTTCCAGGATGGAACCAAATGAACAGGCGGGGACTGTTCTGGATAGGACCGAAGAAATAGGTAGGCCTCTTCAAGGCCCTCTTTCTCAGCTACCTGCACCCAGCAGAATTTCGACACGCGCTTAGAAGGTTTTACCGGGATAGCCGGAAAAAAGATCCGCTGGCCCAGTTCTATCTGGTCCGGATTATCTATTTGGCTGCTGGCATCGCAAACCGCCTTCAGATATTTCTCATTAAATGTCCCGTAGACACTCCTGACCATTCTTGCCAATATTTCACCTTGATCCACTGTTAGAGATCCCAAAAACTCAGGGATCTCCTTTACTTCGGCAAGCGCCTTTTCGGGAGTGCCCTCAAGGGTCGCTTTCACAGGAGCCTCGGCCATACCCTCCGGCGCTCGGTCGGTTTTGCCTCCGGCTGCGTTAGCTGCGGCCCCGACGTTTTCACCTCCGGCCACCTCCTCTGCTGCTCCGGCGTTTTCAGTGATTGCCGTCCGCTCCGGTGCACCGGCGGTTTCACCAGAGACCCGGACTTCGGACTCGATTTTATCGACCCGGACCGGCCCGGTCCAAACCTCACGTTTGATCACCAAAGGTGGTGAAGGTCCATCAGGCCTATCCTGCAATTCCAGGATCTTCAAACCTGCGACCCCCAGGCCAAACATGACTGCCAGGACAAAGAGGGAGATAAACACCCCCTTTCTCAGTTGCCACCGTTTGGCGGTCTCCCCTCTCAGGAACCTCTTGACGCATGATCGTGCAGTAAACCAGCCTGCTCTGGAACGGTTTTGAATAATTACAGTTAGGACAACCTGGTGACACAGGTGTATGATTCTCCTCGGATACCCTTCCGAGGCCCTGTATATGGCCTTTAAGGCGAAAGAGCTGAAGAATGAGCGGTTTGACCTCCCCTCAGTGGCCCGCTCAAGACGAAACCTTATCAACGATTTAGTCTCCTGAAAGTCCAACGGGCCCAATACGTAATAGAGGTTTATACGGTCCGCAAAGCCCCGGTATTTTTTGTGACTCTCATCAAATTCGCTCTGGGCGAAGATGACGATCTGCAGCAGCTTGTATTCGTTGGTTTCGTAATTGAGAAATTCCCGGAGGACTTCAAGACAGTAGTGGGGAAGCCTTTGCCCTTCATCAATAATCAGAATAACGATCCTCTTTTCATCCACACCCCTATGAAAAAGATACTTCTTTATCATCTCCTTGAGCTGCCAATTGCTCAGGCCGTCTGTTGATTGCGACTGAGAAAACATCCCTGCCACACTCTGCAGGAATTCTGAGGGACTGCTGAAAGAGGGGTCAAGGATAAGGTGTGTTTCGACTTTATCGTCTTCGGCAAGTCTTCGGATCAGATGACGGCAGAGGGTGGTTTTTCCGGTTCCCACTTCGCCGGTTACGACACTGAGGCCCCTGCGCAGGCGAAGGGAAAGCTCAAGTTTTTGCAGGCACTCCACATGGGGGCGGGCCTCGTAGAAAAATTCCGGGTCAGGGGAATTGGAAAAGGGTTCCTTGTTCAAATCAAGAATATCGAAATAATCCATATCCACCTATGCTAAAAACTCAAATTAAATTGCCCGGAGGCCTCAGATGACGGTGATTTAACCGGCGTGTCCTCGTTTCCGGTCGTAAGGGGCGCCTTATGCAGGCCAACTTCCTTGGCCTTCAAGATATGGGGCGTAATGAATATGAGCATATCATCCATCTCATGCTGCTTTTCCTCGGCCCCGAAGAGGTAGCCAAGCAGGGGGATATCCTTGGCCCACGGTATGCCTGCGTTTAGGTCGGTCTTTTTATCCTTGGTGAGGCCCCCGATAACAGTGGTTTGCCCGTCAAAGAGGACGAGGCTTGTCTTGGCATGCTTTGTGATAATAACCGGATACCCCTTGATCTCCCGCGCAAAATCAAACTCGTCTTTCTTGGCCATGATATCCAGCTTTAGCATCTTCCCGTCTATCACATGGGGGGTTACCTTTAATGTGAGTGCCGCCTTTTTATACTCAGGTGTTTGCTCCGCCATTGCGCCCGTTGAGATGATTGAGATTAAGGGTATTTCCTCCCCGCTTTCGATGATGGCCTCTTTATTGTCGAGGGTAGTAATGGCCGGACTGGAAAGGATATTCAACATACCATCCTCCTGAAGGGCTGAAAGCTCGACTTCCAGGACGAAATTTGCGGCCTGGGCCAGGTAGCCGACCAGCAGACCTGACGTTGGATCGGGCGTGGGGAGCAGCTTTTCCGGGGTTTTCAGGGTAGAATCAACAAAGTTCTTTCCATCCGGACCGTGGTACAACCCTCCCCACTGTACGCCAAGCATGCGGGCCACCTCCGACCGGGCCTCAACGATGTTGCACTCGATCAATACCTGGGGGGTGGGCCTGTCCAACTTCTGGACCAGGGCGGTCAATCTCGGGATATCTCCCTTCAAGGCTGTTACAATGAGCGCCCTGTTGTACTCATCCACCGAAATAGATGGCTTTCTATTCCCGCTCACGGCCCCTTTATCCCCAACTGCCTGCTCACTCCCTCGGGGTTCGCTGAGAATTATTTGAAGGTTTTTAGCCAATGATTCGGCATCAGCGTAGTCGATATAAATGATCTTTGTCACGAGGGGTTCAAGGGACTTCCGCACGATTTTCTGCTCCCTTGCCTGCAACCGTTTCTGTTCCAAATCCAAATCCCTTTGCATGTCCTCGATTCTCATCACGCGAATAATGTCTCCAGACCACATGTACGTCAGCCCGACCGTGGCAAGAGCGCCGCAAAAGACCTGGTCCCAGGGCGTCTCTTCCACGTTAATATTGATCTTTCCTTTTATCTCCGCATTGAGCATGATATTCTGATTGGCAGCCCTGGCCAAGGCCCGCAAACATACGGAAATATCCTCATTGAGTATCCTGAGATTAACCTTATCGGTGGGAAGCGGCCTTTCAGGAACAGGTATGGGCTCCTCCCGGGCAATTTTCCTTTTTTGTTCCTCAATGGTTCGTTCCCTTTGAACCGGAGATCTTGGTTGTGACTTTTCTGCCAATTTAAGCCATTTTTCGATAGGCGCCTTTTTTTCTGTGGTCTTATCAGTGCCGCAGCCGAATGCCAGCACGATCAATCCAACAGCAAGAACAGGCAGGACCATTTTTTTGTTTATGCGGGTGAGCGGACTCACAGTCTGCACCTCCTACCCCTATTCTTGAAGGGGAACAATAATCTTCTGACTATCTGAAGTGACTTCGATAACGACGTTCTTTGGATCAATCTTCCTGACAACATATCCGCCAGTCACCATTTCCTCGCCTGATTCATACTCCATCCCATTAATAATACAGATCCTTTTCCCATCCATCTCGAGATAACCCGAATAAGTAAAGGTCATATCGGTTGCGGCCGGCTTGGGCTCTTCCTCGATCTTTTTTATGGCCGAGGGCCTTCTGTCAAAAAAAGGGTCTTTGGTCCACTCGGCTTCTGCAGTGGCGATCGTGAAAATGACGGTCTTATCGGGGGCATCCTTACCCAAACTCAGGGAAACATCCGTAATCAGTTTGTTCAGGGCCTTTAACTCCTCTCCGGTATCGACAGGGGCTCTTTTTGAACCCGAAAACGGAACAAAGTGGAATATCATATAAATAAGGGCGATACCCGCAAGGACTAAAATCACTTTCTCCCGTTTTCCCATTCAGGCCCTCTCCAGATAAGTTATGGTTCTAATGCCAGCCACACCTTAAGCCGGAATTCCTTGACACCCTCTGCCGGTTCAATCTGAACCCTTTCAACATGTTTCAGGTAGGGTATTTGCTCCATGCGGATCAAGAAATTGCGAAAATCGTGAAAATCACCACTCAGATGCACATTTACGGAGAGAGATTCGCCTCCTTTGACCACTGTCTTCAGGTCCGGCGCCACGTCTACCAATTGCAGGCCGCTCATTTGGGCTATTTCCCTGAAGGCATCCGGGATCATAACCGCCTTTGCGCGGTCTAATTTAGTCTTTTCGGGAAAAGGCAAGGCCGTGGGGCTCTTGACCTTCGCCCTCTTTAATAGATTCGCAAATACGGGACGGAGTGCCTTCTGTGCCTTTATCTCGGTCTCCAATTTTACAGCCTCAGTGTCAAGTTCGGCCATTGACTTCTGACGGGGATAAATTCCCAAGGCGACAAAACACAATATCCCCGTTGCACATATCAAAAAGTATCTAATACTTTTTCCGTACAATTTTGGAAATTTCCCTTTTTCCAATTAAAGCACTCCCATCCGCAGATTACGCAGATTACCGCAGATTACTCAAAGAACCATCACCCAAACCCGGATAAACCGGAAAAGAAAAGGTCTCTCGCAAAGGCGCAAAGGCGCAAAGAAAAAGATGTGACTGCAACAACACAGTGAAACGCATTTCATTGGGGCATCCATCCCTTCAATCATCAATCATCAATCGTCAATCGTCAATTCCAAGGCCCCTGTCCGTTACCTACACCAGATTAAGACGCATCCAGAAGTGGAGGACCTTTTTATTTTCAAAATCCTCTGTCGCGATCTTATTAACGGTGAGTTCACTAAAAAGAGGCGAACCCTCCAATTCCATCAAATACGTCGCTAAAGAGTCGTCGAGCTTCGTGGGCTCTCCGTATATGATGCCCTCTAAGAGCAGGATTTTCGGCGAACATTTTTTATTTTTTTTATTGTCTTTAGTACCCGAGCCCAATTCGGCCGTAAAACTCAAAAGGCGGATATCCGACGGGGTCATATGGGACAGTTCACTTATGGTTGCCATTAGAAGGTATTCGCGGCCGTACGCCTTCAATTCATGGGATTTTTTGTTGGCCTTTCCGGCCCACTGGAGGATAAGGTCTTTATTCAAACGTGGATTGTATTTCTCCAGCGCCTGCTCAAGCCCGGATATTTTCGCCTTTCTTTTCTCTACCTCTTGCCCCTGCCAGTAAAATACACCGGTGCAGATAGCGATCATGAAAAGGAATACGATAAAGTACAAACGGTTGGTACGGGTAACGCTCTCCAGTTTGTCCTTTTCTTTGTGGGTAAAGATCACATTTGGCGTGCGGGATCTACTTGACAGGGCCATGCCTACGGCCGGCCCGAATGCGATCCTCTCAGAGATCCGATCGGGTGTCAAAACACCCTCCAAAAATGCCTCCCCCGGTCTTAGCAGGTCATTGATGTCACAGGGTACGCCTACTTGCTCACTGATATAATCAAGCACTGGTTTGGTGAAGATATGGATCTGACCGGCGATAAAAATCCTTCCCACTCTGTCGGTCCCGAGATTCAGGGCACAATACTCAAAGCTCCTCTCTACCTGTCTGGCCAACCTCTCCAAGGCAGGAAGGATCATCCTGAATATCCCTTCATCCTTGAGATAAAATCCGGGCTCGTCCTCGGTCAGGGGCCTGGAATCAGGGCTGAGACTGGATAGTATCCTCTTGGCCTGCTCCATATCAATGGGTCCTTCCCTATCAACGGTCACAGGAGCAGAGGCGTTCCCTTCTTCAACCAACTCAATGGATATCTCGTTTTGGCTCTCGTTTACATCATCCAAAATAGACTCCATCATGCTGTTCATCCCTGCCTTTATGCCGCGTGCCAAAACCAGATTCCCGGAAGAAAAGATATCAATGCGCGACCAGTTACGTCCCACATAGAGACTGGCCACTGTTTTGTCACCTGTTTCCATCCAGCCCGTTCTCAAGAGGTTCTGGGAGGCAAAAGGTCCGATGGAGATACCTGTTAAAGGAAAACCGCTTCTGGAGAAGAGGTCTTTAAGTTGCTTGATTTCCTGTTTCGGGGCGGTATAGACAGTCGCTGCAATTTTCTGAACACCCTCTTCGGAGATATCGCCGATAACCTCAAAGTCGAGGATATTTTCGCTTTCATCAAAATCTACCTCCCGCTTAAAGGTCCAGTAGACCGCGTTGGCAATCTGCTTCTTGGGTACCTTGGGTATTCGGATATGCCGGATTTCCATCTGGGCCGAAGACATCAGGCACCATATGTCAAATTTCCCTGAGGCGCCGGCAAACTTGCTCAAGGTTCCTTTCAAGAAACGGGAGAATTCAGGGCTTTCTTTAGGGATTTCCGGGTCAAAGGGAACATCCGTGCAACCTAAGAGTTTCCACTGGTTTTCTGAAGTCTGCTTGATCTTGACCAACTTCAGATTTGTGTAAGCGAAGTCAACCCCAACCGTAATGCCCTTTCCTGCAGGCCAGATCTTTCTTAAAACCGGACTTCGCCTCTTTGGGGAAACGGGCTTTGATAAATCTTCGGCGGGTTCACTTACGGCGGGCTTATCCCCTCGAATCACATCGAGAAGCCTTTCAGTAGATGAAATGTCGTCACGTCTGGACAAGCTGAAACTCCGAAAATTGGTAAGAGAAAAAGGTCTCGCGCAAAGGCGCAAAGACGCAAAGAAAACCTACAGCCTATTCGCAACAAACCTGGTTCCAACCTTCTGTGAATGTGATACGCCGCATCAACAACGATCTCCGCAACTTCATTCTCAGTCATAGTTTTTTATCTTGGCGTCTTGGCGTCTTTGCGCGAGACCTTCTTTACGGTTTATCCGGGTTAGAATGCTCTGATTTAGAGATCTGAGCAATCACCTCTTCTATCGACTCATCTTCGTCTATCACATAGTGCGCTCCGGAAATATGGCGCTTAACGCCACGACTCAGTCCAGGGCTTTCCTTAATGCCGGGTGAAGGTCTTTCAGGACTTGATACCCGAGAGGGGGAATCCATCACCTTGGAACGATAGATGATTTCAGGGGTTGCCTCCTCAGATGGTTTGAAGTTCTCCGAAGGATGGACAAAGGTGCTGCGGGTATCAAGATATTCGCTCTTGTATTTTTCCGCAGTGAACATCCCATCTCCCCTGCCGGTCTGAATAGCGCTTTCAATCTGTGAAAATTTGTTATCCCGGATGATTCCTTTTACCGCTTGAGTACCGCGCAATATGGAGAGAAGCGGGACCCTGAAAGCGAACCTCTGTACAAAGATCAATCGCTGGACTACCACCAGCGCCAAGGTGGATGACAGTTGACTCCGGATTACGTGCTGGGCGTCGGGGGGAGAGGCGTTGCAGATCCGGTGGAGGGCATCCTCAGCATGGGTTGCATGGAGGGACGCGATCACCAGGTGACCTGATTCAGCAGCATTGAGCGTCAGCTTTATGGTGTCCGGATCTCGTATTTCACCGATGACGATCACATCCGGGTCTTCCCTCAAGACATCCAGGAGCCCTTGATAAAATGAGGGGATGTGTGCCCCCAACTCCCGCTGTTCAACAAAGGATCGCCTTGACAGAAAACGAAATTCAATGGGGTCTTCAAGGGTGATAATATGGGCGGGCCTGGTCCTGTTGATTTGCTCGGTCATGGCTGCAATGGTTGTGGACTTGCCGCAGCCCGTGGTCCCGCAAATAAGGATAAGGCCCGAGGTGAGCTTGCAGAATTCTTTGAGGGAAGGGTGGAGATTCAGGCTGTCGATGCTCGGCACCTTTCCCGGCAGGAGGCGGACAGCCAGGCTCAACCCCCGGGTGGTATTAAAGACATTGATCCGAATCCTTATATGACTGACACTGCGGGCAACATCTACTGACAGACGGCTCTTGAGCATTTGCATCTGTTCCGGGTTGAGAACCTTTCTGACCAGTTCATCAACCTCCGTATGGTCCCATGCCTGGTTTCCGTGAAAGCCGATCTGTCCGTTCTTACGCCACACCACAGGATGGCCGCCGGTTATGTGGAGATCAGAAACCCCCTCCCTTACGCCCAAGCTTATCAACTGGTTGAATTTTTCCATCGTTTTTCTTTGCGAGTCCCGCTATAGCGGGGTTTACCCTGATAGAATGTGGTGAATTCGCCTTCTTGCGAATTGATCATCAATTGGTGCCTTACCCGGAAAAATCCGGGAAATATTGCTTGAGGGCCACCTCAAAACCAGAATAATTCAATTATGAATTTTATATAAATCGGTTATTATTACTAAATCTTGGCAGTTTTGTCAAGAATATACGGCACGGGGGTCGGTGGGCAGGGGTCAGTGGTCAGGGGTCGGTGGTCAGTGGTCAGGGGACAGGGGGCTTGGAATTGTCGATTGATGACTGAAGGGATGGGAGACTGAATTAGTGGCTGACCGAAAACCCCCCTCCCCTGGTGGGAGGGGTTGGGGGAGGGGGTTTCACATCTTTTCATGTTGGTAACATCTCGAAAAGTTCGGGTAAGTACTTTGGTATGCCACATTCCTGGATTCCCGCTTTCGCGGGAATGACGGGCACTTAGCTCATTTAGTCATTCCCGCGAAAGCGGGAATCCAGTTGATTCGCCCGAACTTATTGAGAAGTTACTCATGTTGTTGTCAACTGTCTGTATTTGTGTTATTTTTAAATCAACAATCAAAAATCAACAATCGTGCCTGAACAGGGTTTTTGTTCAGGCACTAAATACCCTCTATTGAACGAGTGACTGTGATCCTCCTCCTGATCCTGCAAACACAACGGTTTCTCTTAAGGCAGTATCAAACCAGACAACGCCGGAGTTTCTGATATCGATCGTTTTACCCCAGAACATCCCGTATGCGGTCCCGCTGTTGTGCACCAGGATGTCTCCATAGGGGGCATAAACTGCACCCTTAAAATCGCTGCTGTTCTTCAGATTAATTTCCGTATGCTGGCTACTGTAATTACAGTAGATGATGAAATCAGGGGGATTGCCCGTAACATTGATCTGAGAGCCGTTTTTCGCTTCCAGTTTGCCGGCAAGATAGATATTCACAGGCCCATTTGTTGCATCGATGTTGAGGATGCAGCTATTGTTAAGGGTGATGCCGGTCACATAATAGTTTGCCCCTCCGTCTTTTCCGACGAGGGTCATCGCGGAAGTTCCACCGCCACCGCCACCACCGCCTCTGCCTCTTCCACCACCGCCTCCGCCGCCTCCGCTGGACAGAGATATGACATTTCCACTGATTGGCGGAACAGCAAGGCCATTGTCATTGGAAGCGCTGTATGTGGTAAAGGCTGTGGCCAGGGTGCCGCCGATGGCCCCAAACGGGTCGGGGTTCACACGGTCGACATTGACCGGGGCATTGCCGGTAACAGTGGGGGTCCCCTGAGTTGTGTAAGTCCCCTGATTGCCTGAGGCGTCCTTTCCGATCACAACATTTCCGTCCACATAGGCGCTGTTTCTGAGGGTGACCTGTTCATTGGAACAGATATCGCCCTCACCCGTGGAAGAGGAGGGGTTTGGGTCTGTTGTGGAATTGTAACTCTTGACCTGTCCGCTGTTTTTGACCTCCACTAAGGTGTTCCCAAAGAGACCGTATGGGACCCCCTGGGCATCTTCTTCTCCAGAGTCTTCCACAGAAAGGTTAAACGCAATAGCCGCCGAGGCGGTTGCAGAGGATGCACTGGCGCTCCCCCTGGAGGTCAGCTTGATAAATCTTTGAATTACAACGTAGTCCGTGTCTCTCAGGGTCAGGGTAAAGGCGGCATCGGGATCATCTTTATTTGTGATGCCCTTGAGCATGTTGTTGTCAAGATCAAGCTCCTGGTATTTATAGGTATTGCCTGTCCCGTTTATCTTGAACCTGCATGCTGTCCCGGGAAAGATATCTGCACCTGTATCGGCCTGGAACGTCAGATCCCCATCCTTAATGACGGTCTGGTCTCCCCCCCCGCCATCGCCTGCGCTCTTGCATGCAGGAAAAATCCTGTCGTTTTGCGTGGAGATTGCAGGGCCTGCGGGTGTTCCGCCGTCAAGCGTGATGCCGTTGAACAAAATATCATCCCCAATTGTTGAGACGCTGGTGTAGTGATAGTCATGCCGGGCGCTTAACAGGGTACATTCATCATTTTTGATGACGATCTGCAGATAGCCGGGTTTATCGGTAGGGATTTCAGAGGGTATCCCTCCAAAAACGGCAGCTTTCAGGTCGGGAGAAACATCCTCGTCCGTATGCACCTCGAAGTAGTAGGGAACAATATCCAGGTCAAAATATGCCCCCCCGTCATTGACAGTGAATGCCTGGCTGTGGTTTGCCTTTAATATGTTGTCTCTTGCATCTTCAGCAGCGCAGACTGTTGTCAGACCATCGGCTGAATGTCTGAATTCGCTGGCAATGTATCTCATACCCGATTCAGCCAGGTAGTAGCCCGCCTGTGCCTGGTTTCCGGTGATCTGTGACCGGGTGGAGGTGTTGCTCAAGGGGAGCATGGCTGCACCCAGACCGGCAATGACCACCATCGTGATGATCAGGCCGATAAAGACCGAACCTCCCGTGCCCTTCAGGCCGATCATTTTTCCGGTCAGCCGTCGCCTGCAAACCATCCATTGTCGAAGAATCGATGATTGTCTCTGTATCTTTTCCATTTTATGATCTCCTTTCCTTACTTCACTTATTGCGAAATCTATTCGTTATCAGTTAGTTATCAGTGCCCGGTACGTATGATACGTGTGTTTGACCTCTTTGATATACGGCTAAGGATTCGATATTCTCGTTGTCATATGCCTCGGGGTAACCGTCGTTGAAAAGGTATGGGTTTCCCCATCATGCCAGTCAAGAACCAGATCAATGGTGATAAACCCCAATCCATCATCAGGATCATCTAAAGGGTCTGTCCCACCAATCCAGGGGGTATTTCCGTCTGATTTAAGATATCCCAGGGTAAGATCGTTCACGCCGTCAATAAGGGTGTCATCGCTTGAACTCGGAGGTGTCAGGCTATCTGTCAGTTTGATGGTGTCCGAAACCAATGCAATTGAGCGTGCGCCACCCTCATAATTAAATGCTATGGATGTGGGCGTTGCAGAAAAAGTTCCGGCGGGGTCATCTACCATATCTCGCTCTCTCAATTCCTTGGTTAATCTCTGGAGGCCGAATCTGGCCTTTTGAGCCAGGGCGGTATTGTCTCTTGCAAGAACATAGACCTTGGCGTTTGTAACGATTCCCATGCCCGCGACACTCGCCAGCAGACCGACAATAACGAGCGTGACAACCATCTCAATCAACGTAAAGCCCGAATCCTTTCTCATGGAAACCTCCTCACGCTTGGGAAAGCCTCCCTGTTTCAGACTCATAACCCTGATAACCTTACTCAAGACCTTTTGGTTGTACATCATCCCCCGCATCTTTCACCTGTCTATTCAGAAAAAAGGGCTGTCAGTGACTGATTGTCCTTAATCATGCTGATCTGTATGGTGTTTGTGCCTGAAGGGCATGTTGTGGTCCAGGCGTAACCTGTAAAACAACCTAATTCGGACGTCATACTGTCCACCTCTGAGCTGTAATTTGTCACCATGGTGTTCCCGAACGGCCCAATCCACCCTGTTTCCTCTGCGGGAGTTGCGGCATTCGCTGTAAGCTCAGCGAAATAATCGTTGGTAACCTTTTCCATTACGTCATTCAGGCCCTGAATATTGCTGAGCTGTGTGACCGGGGTCACGGTGCTTGAGAGGGTGGTCCGCGAATACTGATACATCAATGTTCCGAGGATCGCTGCAACCATGATGCTCACGACAACCTCAAGGAGAGTGAATCCATGCGCATTGCTTTGGGTCGAACGTCTTCTTTTCATGAGATAAGGCCAGTGTTTTGAGTGATGGTTACGGTGCCTGTATCGCTTCCCGAAGACACGGTGAGGGTCCTGTCCCCCACCTGGGCCGTTGTTTCCGCGGCATCGGTGTACGGTGACCCCCATATGTCAAAAGACACGGTAAAGGCCCCCATGGATATATTCTTATCCGCAAGGGTCACGGTGTCGGAATCCTCTCCCGGCAGCGTCACCTTATTGGCTGTGTTGCCGTCCTGAAAAAGCCAGTAGTCCGCGCCGTCGCAACAGATCCCCCATGTCAAATCCGAGTTCATCGCAAGACTCTGGGCATAGTAGAGCTGGGTCTTGATTATTGCGGTCTGACCGATTACATCTGTTTGATTGACGGTAGATATTATTTTGGGTACAGCGACTACACTGACAACACCGATGATGATCAGGACGGCAACCAGCTCGAGGACACTGAAACCGTGATTATTGTTCGCAAAAGTCTTCATTTTATTCTAACTTTGCTATTTATTATTCGTTAACCGTGCTGAGAAGCAGGGTACGGTATTTCTTAACAATGAGCATAAGAAATGCGCCCATCAAAATACCCCCGGTGGTAAAACAGATCAAGGCCGCAGGGTTAAAGGGGATTGTCGAATCCACTTGCAGCGAAACCCCGCCCACCAGAACAACACCACAGTATATGAGCATACCGAACCTGACGGTCTTTAGTGCGCGCAGGCTTTTTTTGCGTAACAGGATACCGAGGGCGCCAAGACCGGCGGCAATCACGAATGAGGCCAGCGGCTGATATATGAGTCCTCCTCCGAGGATGTCACCGCCGATTGCCCTTAGGCCCACAAACAGAACAATCCCCATGATGAGATAGAAAAACCCTGCCATGATAAAGCAGAAACAACATTCCGACGCAGTTGCAGGAGTGACAAAGAGGGCATCGAGAACCTGCCGGGGGGACCATTGTGAAAATTTCTGTCGTATCTTCCCGCTCAGGCATGGATCACAGACGCAGACCCTGCCCATGACCCTGTCAGTAAAGTCGGCAGGGGGTGGAACAGCGGGTGTCGCTTTCATGATATTCGTAATATCGCTGTACTCATCCATTTTATATCTCTCACAAAGCCCACAGAGAAAAACTATAAGCGTTTATTATATATACAATCGACACACTGAAAAGTAACAAAAAAAACCCCCACCCAGTGACAAAGGGGTCATCCGACTACTGACCTCTGACCTCTGACTACTGACTTCCGACCTCCGACCTCAACCTTTCAAGACCCCGGTAGACCCTCATCTTTGTTGCGCCGAGAGAGATACCCAGGATCTCCGAGACCTCCTCAAACGACAGGTCCTGGTAGCACCTCAATATGACCGCCTCCCTCAAGTCAGGTGGGAGCGTCTGCATACACCTGTTGAGCATTTCGATCTCCTGCCGAATGATGGTGTCATGTTCCGGATCATGGTTCTTTTCCTTGGCTGCTTCGATGTATAAACCAGAGGCCGTTTCCGGCACTTCGCGATCCCTTTTTTTCAGATGATTTCGGATGAGATTGAGGGCGATGGTGTAGATCCAGGGGAACACCCTTTTTTCTTTCCTAAACACTTTGAGTCTCTCATAAGCCTTCACAAAGGCTTCCTGAGCCAGGTCCTCGGCCTCGTGGTAAGTGCCGGTCATCCTGTAGGCCAGGTCAAATATCGGACCCTTGTACCGGTCGACCAGGGCCGAATAGGCATTGCGGTCCCCATTTAAGATGCGATCTATGATTTCAAGTTCCTGCTCGTGATTCATAATTATCCGGAATCATTGTGACGCTTTCACACCTAATTCTATTGGCGAGACCTCATAAAGTCGCGGTATTTACGTGTAGCACGTTTTTCTCTTGGTATCAATAGGGCAGGCAGAGGCGAGCTGCTTTGCCTTTCACGAAGCTACGGGGACAGAGCCAAAAGAAACGGGCGAAGTTGAGATTTGGTGCATCCCTTTTATTTGTCTCGATTCCCTCATCCTTGAATCGATTTTCCAAAATACTGAAAAGTCTCCACAAAAACCTCTCAATGTCCGTTGCGACCCCCGCTTTAATTCTGTACCAGAAATCTTGACAGGAGTTTTGTTGTGAAGTATCTTCATACCATAAATAAGGATAAAAGGAGGATGAACATGGCTTCTATAACCTCTTCTTCTGCAAGAGTTAAAATCACTACAAGCCTTGACCCGGAATTGGTTAAAGAAATTGATGAGTATGTTAAAGGATCCAAGGCCCGCTCCCGTAGCCAGCTTGTTGAAAATATTCTGCGCGACTGGCATAGAGAGCAAAAGGTGCGTAAAGTGGAAAATCAGATTGAGCAATACTACCTTTCATTGTCCAACGATGAGAAAGACGAAGATCGACAATGGGCAAAAATAGCGGCCGAATCGGCAAAACGCCTCTGGGAAGAATAGCACTATGTCTTATCCGAAAAGAGGTGAGATATATCTTGTCAATTTACCCGGACGGCCAAGGGATTTGAAAGCAAGGCCGGCCTTGCTTGTCTCCATGGACATTCGGAACCGCTTGGCCAATGATGTCACTGTCGTTCCCATCTCAACAACCTTACGATCAAGTCCTACACATGTACAATTAGCTAAAGGAGAGGGTGGTCTTCACAAACTGTCCTTAGCCAAATGTGAACAGATTACAACCCTTGATAAATGTTTCCTTGTCCGCGGTCCCTTTTCTGGGACGATCAAGGCTGAAACCATGGCTGAAGTGGAAAAGGCTATCCAGAGGGCTGTTGGGATCATCATCTGAATATTCATGGCCTATATGGACAAAGAGTTATATGATCGGCCCCGATCCCTGCCGAAGTTGGTGGATAAAAATACTTTCTCTAAGGGTCCAAGAATGTCTTTTAAAATAAACATATCGAGTTTCTCCTTTCCATTGGGATATCAAACAGTGTTGTACATATCTTATCATGAAAAGGGATGGGAATCAAGTTAAAAAGTCACATAAGTTATTGACATATTTGGCATATAAGTTGCACAAACTTTTCAACTTCCATGCCAAGTTTTCGTGTTTTGTGAACAATAATTACGCGGAATTGCACTGCCAAATTTGGAAGACTTCAAAAACGGTGAAACCTCAACTAAAGGATTTGACCTGCAATCAAGCAGGTGGTATACTGTAGGATAATAAAGAGTATACCCAGGGGGTGATAGAATTGTCCAAAGTAACTGCCAAATACCAAATAACCATACCTGTAAATGTCAGGAAGGAACTGGGTATAATTCCAGGAACGGAAGTGGACATCGCAAAAAAGGGCCAAAAATATATCTTTATTGTTGATCCAATAGAAATGCTCAGAAAAAAGTGGCGTGGAAAGTTCAAGGGTAGACCAACAACAATGGAATATATGGATGAAGTCAGGGGCAAGGTAAATTGAGAGTCTGCGTAGATACGACTATTCTGCTTGATATTTTGAAAGATGAATTCAGAAGCTTTCAGGACAAGCTGTATGCTGCTCTCTCAAGAAAAGAAAAACTGGTTGCACCCCCAGTAGTATTCGCGGAACTTATGCCCCAATTTAAAGGAAATTCCAAGCTATTGGGCGAGTTTTTAGAGGAACACAAAATTGGGATCGAACCGCTTGACGCTGATTCTGCCATTGCTGCAGCCCAGGCATGGATGAGATATTTGAAACTAAAAACAAAGGTAAAATGTCCTCAATGTGGTCGGAAGCTGAACCTTAAAGAGCACTTTTTGTCGGATTTTTATATCGGAGGTTTTGCTTCGGCAAAATGCAGCGCCATTCTTACCAGAGACAGAGGTATATACACCAAATATTTCCCCACCTTAGTTGGCTATGAAAATTGTCTCAAAAAATAAAAGTAATTCTAACGATTTTCTCCACAGTTACCCAGAATAGCCGATACCGAACCTTGAGATCCAATCAATAGGTTGCCTGTGGCTACTGCCATACATACAATTTTACACTGACTACAATCAGAAATGAACGCGATCTTGCATCAAACGGGCTCGCGATAATCAACCAATGAAAGATGTTTAAAAAGCTCCC
>Ga0222626_1000609_pt1 | contig 19477 bp, 14 predicted proteins | sample AntAcemetageno91_FD_179862 | JGI IMG/M metagenome (GOLD analysis project Ga0222626, IMG submission 179862) | Saline water microbial communities from Ace Lake, Antarctica - #91 | ecosystem: Environmental > Aquatic > Non-marine Saline and Alkaline > Saline | place: Antarctica: Ace Lake | collected...
TTATAAGCGTCATAACATATAAGTATATGGGTTGGCGTCTTTTCCAGATGGAATGCTAACTTGTTAAATTTAAACATATATTTGGAACATGCGTGTTCGCCAGACAAGAAGATTGTTTAGTCTGTTTTAATCGCGCGAAAATCGGTGTTTAATAGAGAAATCTGCTTGGGCACTCAGTGAGTTAGGGGATAAAAGGGCTTATGAAGCACTTAACTCAGCAAAAAATCATAGAAAGTTACTTGGTATTAAACAAAAAGCAATTAATAAATTGGAACAAATTTAGACGTTATGCTCCTCCGCAGTTTATGGGATAGAAAGAACATGAAACAATTAAAACGAATTGGGATAATTTTAGTATCCGCTCTGTTACCCGGAATAGTGGTTCTCGGGGCTTCAACAGCCGTGGCCGGGCAACCGCAAACTGCAATTGAAGAAAGCATCTGTAATCCGATCGGACCGCAATTAAATCTGAACATCCATGGTAAATACCCATTTTCTTTTTCCGACGAAAAAGTATTGCCAGACGGAAAATCCATATTCAGAGATGAATACAGCGGGTCGACAATGCAACATATTACAAACAAAGGATCAACGGTTACAGACCCGACTATATTTGAACCGTATACCGAATCTTTTAATGATGCTTCTCATGATTCATCACCCAAACTTATGTTGTCCTGTGTGGAAGAAGAATTCTACATGGTTGGTAAGGTTCGAGCAAAATCAAACAAAGCACAGAACTTCAGCCATGACTGTTCTTCACTATTGTGTCCAATCCTGGTCATAGAAGCTTACACGGATACCTACCCGGTACACACTCATTTCCGGGCTTATAAAGAATTCCCGGAGGATTCCATGCCCGCACCAGGTCTGAGCAGTATTCGAAATCTGTATAACGCCACACCAGAAGGATTTGTAAAATTTGAGTCGATAACATCCGAAGAAGAAAAACCGTTGGGCATAAAACCTCTATTCAAATGGTTAGGCTGGTTGTGCAGAACGATCTTCCTTGATACCAATGAGGATGGAGACATAGATGCTTATGGTGTTACATTCGTTACAACAGATTAGTGGAGTAGATGATAAACGCCAATGCATTGATTTTACCACCCTTGATCGTAAAAAAAATAGGGAAAATATTTTATATGTTTGCTTTATTATGCATTTTTATAACTTTTCTATAGATGAGATATAAATTAATTTCCTGTTTATGATACTAAGGAGATTATGGCCGACTTGCATTGCAGGGTGCCTGGCAGCCTCAGCTTTTGAAATAGTTTTTTAAACTCTTGCCTGCGTAAGTAGCAGAAAAAGCAAAATATAACGGTATAAAAGTGACATTTTGTTTAGGTAAATCGGCATACGAACGAGTGGAAAACACAAAACCTTTCCTACAGTTCTGGTAATTATGCAAACAAAGATGCATACTTTTCAGCCTGCCCGAAGATCCGCTTTTCACCTCTATCGGAAATATTTCACCTTTAATTACTGCAAGGTAATCCACCTCAGCAGAACTGCTCTTCGCTCGCCTTGACCAGTAGTAAATATCTTTATCTTGCGAAATAACCATTTCCTGTCCAACATACTGTTCTGCCATGGCACCGCGATAAATATTAAGTAGATCAGGTTTATGGTATTCAACATCCATCGGCATACCGGTAAGGTGTCGCATGAGTCCGATATCCACCATTAATGCTTTGAATATTTTTGCAGAAGCAGTAGCACCAAGAGGCAGTCCGGAGGGGTCAACCGATGGAACTTTTGTTATTATCCTTGCAAAGCTGAGCAGATCAAACGCTTTTTTTAAAGTAGGATTCGAGTATCCCTCTCCAAGCCTTGAATATTTTATCTGCTGTCCAACTCTCTGTGCTACAGAGGTTAATACTGTATTAAGGCAATGTTTATCTGCTTGGGGCCGGTATTTTGAAAAATCGAGTCGATATGTATCGCAAATTTCTGACTGAACTTCAAAAGATTCCTGCATTGATCCGGTTTCGACATAGGCTTTAACACTTTCAGGCATGCCTCCGATAAAAAAGTATCGTCGAAGTTCCTCACAAAGTAGCTCATGGATCGATTTCCAGACTTCCTTTGGAGCAGAAAGTATAATCTTTCCGGCTTCTTCTTTGCCTTTTGCCATCAGGTATTCAGCAAAACACAGCGGATGGAGTGACAAAAACTGAACTCTCCCTACCGGAAAAGAGATGTCTTTCATGGCAAATTCAAGAAGAGAGCCGGCAGCAATAACATGAAGCTGTGGCATATCTTCATAGAAGTACCGAAGAGCAGATATTGCCTTGGGACATGCCTGTATTTCATCAATAAAAAGGAGTGTTTCCCCGGGAATAATCTTCTGATTTAGTAGAATCTCCAAATCGGAACAGATCTGTCTTGCCTGCAGATTTCCTTCAAAAACTTTATGCCAGCCGGGATTTCGTTCAAGATCAACCAGCAAAAAGTTTTCAAACCGGGTTTCTCCGAAACGTCTTATTGAATATGTTTTTCCTACCTGCCTTGCACCTCTCAAAATCAGCGGTTTACGGCGACGGCTGTTTCTCCATTGTTCCAGATCATGATCTATAAATCGTTTCATTATTTTTGCCCATAATATTTTAGGTCGTAATTTAATATTACAAGGCTTTATTACAACAAATACTTTAAAAAGGAAAGGTTTTATTGTTAGGTTCTAAAAAACCTGGTCCTCCCTCCGGGCCGGAGGCTGGGCCATGCCTGTCCCGCATTTCGGGGGTCAGAGATCAATGGCTCTGCCCGTATAAATCAACCGGAGTAATGGAGTACTGGAGTATTGGAGTGTTGATTTAAAAAAAAGAGCTTTAAACTTTCAGATTTTCTACAGGGATCTGTTTTCTGAGAACGATGAAAAAAGAGGATTCTTCCATTACTCCACCACTCCAATACTCCAGAACTCCGTAAATCGTTAAATGCCGTCAAACTAAATCCTCTCATCACTTCCCTTTCAACACCTCGGTCAACACAGTTCCCACCGACCCCGAAGGCGGCTTGACACCGAGATAAGCCGCCAGGGTCGCGGCGATGTCGGTCGGAGCCACTCGGCGCCCGATAAACTGAGCCAGTAGCGCCGATGGCCGCTCCCTTGCCCGCATCTCCGGCAATGGCGCCTACCGCGACTCCCAATAGTGCATCCCTGGCCGCTCCTCTGACCACGCCTCCCTGTTTAGCCTCTTGTGCCGGAGGTGTTGCAGTGGGCCTTGGGCTGAGCCATGGGATCAAATCCGGTCTTTCGAAGTGTGGTTCATAAACATCTAATACTTCCCTTTCAAAAGATCCTTTCTTTAATGAATGTTAACCTAAATTGAGCGATTTTTAGATTCGTGTTACGGCAACTCTTTTAACCATGAACCATCCTTGATCCAACGGGCTCTGAGTTCGTCCAGTTCACCGGACTCTTTTAAGGTGTCTATAAAGTTGTTTACCCAGTTAGTCAAATGGGGATCTCCGACCGGTAATGCAATGCCCAACGGTTCATAGGTAAAGGGAGTAATTATTGAAATTAAACCTTGGTCCGGGTGTCGGAAAAGAGAAACCAGACAAATCTGGTAATCCGCAACCAGGGCATTCACTTTATCCTGCAGAACCATTTCCACCGCATCATCATAATTTTTGGTTGTCATCAGTTGGGCCATGGGCATTATTTCTTTGACCAGTGTTTCACTGGTAGAGCCTTCCAACGCCACAAAACGCATGTCAGACAGGTTCAGTTCAGACGCATCTTTACTCGAAATAATGTGTTTATGCTTCGTCAAAAACGCTTTGCCGGAAATGATATACGGCCCGGCAAAGGCCACCTTCAAATTGCGTTCCGGTGTGATGGTCATCCCGGAAATAACCATATCAACCTCACCCGCCTCCAGAGCCGGTAAGAGTTCCGAGAATGGTTTTTTCACGAGATTGAGCTCTACTCCCATGGCTGCGGCAAAATAGTGGGCCATATCCACCTCAAGACCGATGATTTCCCCTTTTCTGTCTGTCATATTCAAAGGCGGCATATTCCCGGCAGTTCCAACGACCAACTCTCCTCTTTTCAAAATCTTATGGATGGTCGGAGAGCTTTTTTCAAAGCCCATCATATGTGCACATGCTGAGGTGAATACGCATACAAATAACAACACGAAAAACAGCTTTACTCTTTTCATTTGGCCTCCTTTGTTTTAATTGAAGTGTTTACCGATCAGCTCTGGTTTATATGAAGATGGGGCGGATAACCATCTTACCTGCCCCATCTTCATAACTTTTAAATTATTAATAACTGAATCGGATTATTTAACCGGCGTCAATTCAACCCTTCGGTTTTTGGTACGGCCTTCCTTGGTGTCGTTGCTTGCGGCCGGCTTGGTCAACCCAAAGCCCTTGGTCGTAAGCCGTTCCGCTTCAACGCCTTTGTCCACAAAATATTTCATGACGGATTTGGCACGTCTTTCAGAAAGATTCATATTATACGCCGCAGAACCCGTATTATCCGTATGACCATCAATCTCAACCTTCATCTCCGGGTTCTTTTCCAGTATCAAGATCGCCTCATCAAGCATGGGGTAAGCTTCGGACTTAATTTCGGCACTGTTAATGTCAAACATCACCTTCGCTGCGTAGGTCCAGCATCCCCTTGCATCCACAGTGGCTCCCTTGGGCGTATTCGGACATTTATCCAGATAGTCCGCCACACCGTCATTGTCCGAGTCAAGCGGGCAACCGTGGGCGTCCACTTTAACGCCTTTTGGAGTATTCGGACACCGGTCCAAGTCATCCGTTACACCGTCTCCGTCACTATCCATGACTGGCTTGACAATCTTGGCCAAAAATACGTTCTTCACAAAATCGCCCATGTCACCGCTATCTTTAAATTCATCCGCACGCACTGAAAATCCACACCCACCGGCTTCAGCAACCTGTTTCATCAGCGTCTCACCGGCAGGATCATCTCCCACCAAAACCGTGTAGATGCAAACCCGGTCACCGAACTTAGCTTTCATGTTATTCGCAGCGGTTATCGGCGTGGTGTCCATATCCGATCCGTCACTAACGATAATTACCGCTATTTGGCCTTCACTTTCCTTCAAATCAGCACCCGCGGCGGTGATGGCTGCTCCCAGGGGACTCCTTCCGATGGCCCGCTCTGAAGCGTCCAACGCCCCTTGAAATTCTTTTCTTGAATATTCCGTGGGGCCATAAATAAGCACTGTGGGCGTGCCGAACCCGCTGGTCCCAAAAGTCCTAAGCGCACAATTGACCTTCATTTCCGGAAGGGTCTGATTCATGGCGTTCAAAAAATCTTTGGCAATGGTTAATCGTTTTTGCTCATTATATTTCCAAGACATTGACGAAGATTTGTCAAGAATCACCATAAAGTTGTCCACCTTGGGTTCATACTGATCCGCCTCCAACATGTCTGGGCTGAAAAGCGGCTGGGTGGTTTGCATTTGCCCGGCTGCGCAACTGAACAGCAGGGTGCTGATCATTACCAAAAATACTGCTCTCAGATAATACTTTGTCATAATGTTACCTCCTTGCTTGGTTTTGTTTTACTTGTGTTTTTATAATTCAAAAAAATGCAGGCTTATTTGTCTCATAAAAAGTCAGATTATGATAGCAAAATAAAAAGCTCCAAATTCAAGGCACGCAAATTCCGAGGAATGAGACGTACGTATAGTACGTCGCAGTGACGAGGAATGCAGCGCAACGCAGAAGTTGGACTTTTTACGAATCCATCAAGCTTGTTTGTGCCTGTCATTCCTTATGCTCATACATATGCACATCGCGCTGGGGGAACGGAATGCTGATGCCTTCGGAATCAAAACTTTTCTTGATATTCTCGGTCAGGTTAAAATAGACATTCCAATAATCATCGGCCGTTACCCATGGACGAACCGCAAAATTCACGCTACTGTCTGCCAGCTCGACCACCCCAATCGTTGTAGCTGGATCTTTTAAAATCCGTTCTTCTCTGGCCAAAACATCCATTATGACTTTCTTTGCATGATCAATATCATCTCCATAACCGATTCCAAAAACCAGATCAACGCGTCGTGTTCCTTTTTCGGAGAAGTTTACGATATTGTCACTGCTTAATTTTGCGTTTGGAATAATTATGGTCTTGTTATCGGGTGTTTTCAACTGTGTGGTGAAGATTTGAATTTTTTCAACTGTTCCTGCAACCCCGGCACCTTCGATGAAATCCCCAACCTTGAACGGTCGGAAAATAATCATCAGAAAGCCGGCGGCAAAGTTTGAAAGAGACCCCTGCAGCGCAAGACCGATGGCAAGACCGGCGGCACCGATAACCGCTATAAACGAGGTTGTTTGTATGCCAAGCTGTCCCAGTGCCGCCAGAACCACGAAGACCAATAAAGCGATGTACGTCATATTGTCGACAAAGGAGACGATGGTGGGATCAACCTGCCGTTTGTTCAACACTTTTTCCAAAAACTTTGTCAACCCCTTGGCAATCCATCGACCCACAACAAAAACGACAACGGCTGCAATGACTCTAAGCCCGTAAATGGTTAAAAATTCCCATATCCTTGAAATTAAACCTTCCATATTCAATCTCCTCCGTTAGTAGTTTATTGAAAAATAAATCAGATAATGAATCCTAAACAATCAGGAGGAAATTCCTTTTTGATTGTTCAGTACCAATGAACTCGAAACTTGTTGGGGTAGATGAAGCTCCCCGCAGTAAGCTGTGGGGTATCAAAGCTGAATTGCGCCGTAGCCATTCCAAAATTAAAATGATTTAAAAAAGTTAACCCGCCTTCGCTCTGATAAGCTTCGTCGCGGTTCACCTTGCCTTCATCCCTGCAGTAAGCTACAGGCTATTCAGGCGAAGGCGAATAAAAATGAAACGTACTTTCCGTGCAAATTCTACAATTGCTCGATTTAGGTTATAAATTTTTAGGTTAATTATTTATATTTTTAACAGCAAATTTTGTGCCAAGTGGAATAAAAACTGAGAAGGATAATGGGAAACCGGGGAAATCTGCAGGGTGCTATACTCCTGATAGTGAATGCATAAAAAAACTTTATGGATGAAACACATATATCTATATTGATTTTAAATAGTTATGATCTATATAAAATTCAAAATAACTTCTGAATGCTGATTGATGACGTTACAAGGTAATAACAACGAGAAAGAAAATTCTAGTAATAAACCGCGTTTTAGGATAAAATTAACAATTGTCTCATGATTCTCAGTGATACACATTTGTTTCATGAGACAATCCATGTTTTTTTCGGGACGTTTTGTAAAGGTCTCATCTATTGATGAACTCGTAAAAAGTCCGATTTAGACGGTTTCGTAAAAAGTTCAAATTCCCCCGAACAAATCTTTCGGGATAAAAAGGCGTGCAAATTTTGCAATCATGAGGCGTACTTATCGTACGTTGAATGATTGCGAAATGAAGCACAACGCAGAAGTTGGACTTTTTACGAGACCGTCATCTATTGACCCACTAATTTCTTGAGTCCAGCGCCGATGCCCTCAGTGGTCTTTTGGATTACGCTCTTTTTGTCTTCTGATTTCTCAGCTTCAGACTTTTGATACTCTTTTTCAGCGGCTTCAATAATGGCAACACATGTGTTCTTATCACCAAATTGGCCATCGGCCAGAATTGCAGCAATACCAAAAGGTCCAAACAGAGCTACGCCGCCGATGGCCTTTCCCAGGGTAATGATGGATCCATTGGTATCGATGGATAGAGAAGGCTTGGAAAGGGTTCCCTTGAGCTTAAGTGTTTTTGTCAACTCACCCAAACTCAGGCTGAGTTTTCCCAAACCATTGATGCCGACCCCTTTTTGGGGAGTCGGCTTGAGTGACAGATCAATTTTCTCTGTCTTGAGATCGATTTTACCGTACCCGAATACACGAACTTGATTGGTATCTAATACCAGTGCGCTGCTTTGCGCCAGTCCGTTTTTAATATCAAATCCCCCGGCAAAGCAGTTGATCTTGGTGTATTTTTCTTCCTTCTTCAAGGGATTAAGTAGTTGCAAAAGCCCGGAACTCAAATCGGATCCCAGGAGTTTAACGGCGTTTTGGTTAATCCCCCCCTCACCCATGACCACCATGGTTTTACCGTTTAAACCGGACATAAGTTCCGCGATTGAGTTTCCCCGGCCCTCAAGGTCGAGTTTCATATCCACATTGCCATGGATCGAGTCACTAACCCCCAGCCTTTTTAGCATACTGCCGAGCTCGTACTGATCGATTCTGAGTGCCGTGGCCACTTGTGCACCTTTGTCCTGGACATGAAGATCAAAATGGCCATCGAGCGTACCGCCACCAGTAACTAGCTTAATGGGGTTTATGGTAAGGTGCCCATCCTCAAGAACCATGTGCGCATCAGTGTCACTAAGAAACAAGAGTGTCAGCAAGAGTTGTTTTGCGTTAAGTTTAATGTCTGCGTCCACCTGCTTTAACATTTCCAAAGGTAAAGGGGTATCGGAAAAGACTTTGGTCCTTTTTGCGGAAAGTTTGTCAGAATCCTTTTCCGGTTCACCGGGCTTGCTCCCTTTTTTGGGCAACAGAGGACGCAAATCCAGTTTTTCCGAGTACAACTCCGCAGTTATCCGTGGCTTTTTCCCCGCAAGGTTTATTTCTAACGATCCATTTACATCGCTCTCTTGGATTAAAGCCTTGAGGCCGGAAATCTTGTAAGACTTTTCCGAAAGGGCCACGGCATTGCCCGAGACAGAAAAAGGGCCGTTATAAAGCATGGGTTTACCGGTAATCTTTTTTAGATTTGCAATATCTTTGCCTTTAATATCAAAGCTAAGATTCATTCCCTTTATGGCCGTGAGATTCTCGGCGGTACCCATAACCCTTGTTTTAACCATTTCTTCGGTACCCACCTTGAGGTCAATATCCGTCAGTCCCAGTCTGCCCTCAGGATCAACGAGTTTGGCCGTCACATCAAAAGGACCTAATTCCGGTATATAGGTTATGTTATACTGCTTTAAAATCTCGGGAATGGAAGGGCCGGTTCCCGTAACCGTAATACCTAGCCCTTTGCCCTTTATAAGATCCTGAATCGAACCCGTAACCTGTGCTCGAACCCCGTCGTCTTCACCGCCCACCTTGAGATCAATATCCGTCAGTCCCAGACGGCCCTCTGGATCAATGAGCTTGGCCGTTACGTCAAAAGGACCGAATTCCGGAATATACGTTATGTTATACTGCTTCAAAATATCGGGAATGGAAGGGCCGGTTCCCGTAACCGTAATACCTAGCCCTTTGCCCTTTATAAGATCCTGAATCGAACCCGTAAACCGTGCCTGAACGCCGTCGTCTTCCCCGACTACCTTGAGATCAATATCCGTCAGTACCAGCCTGCCGTCAGGGTCAACGAGCTTGGCCGTTACGTCAAAAGGACCGAATTCCGGAATATACGTTATGTTATATTTTTTTAAAATCTCGGGAATGGAAGGGCCGGCTCCCGTAACCGTAATACCGAGCCCTTTACCCTTTATAAGATCCTGAATCGAACCCGTAAACCGTGCCTGAACGCCGTCGTCTTCCCCGACTACCTTGAGATCAATATCCGTCAGTACCAGCCTGCCGTCAGGGTCAACGAGCTTGGCCGTTACGTCAAAAGGACCGAATTCCGGAATATACGTTATGTTATATTTTTTTAAAATCTCGGGAATGGAAGGGCCGGCTCCCGTAACCGTAATACCGAGCCCTTTGCCTTTTATAAGATCCCGTATCGAACCCGTAAACCGTGCCCGAACCCCGTCGTCTTCCCTGCCCACCTTAAGGTCAAGATCCGATAGTCCCAGCTTTCCATCAGGATCAGTGAGTTTGGCCGTGACATCAAAAGGACCCAACTCCGGAATATAGGTTATGTTAACCAGCTCTAAAATCTCAGGGATGGATCGGCCGGTTCCCGTGACCGTGACAGCAAGCCCTTTGCCGTTTATGGGATCTTTTACGGTACCGTCAATCGTAACCGTTGAACCGGCAATTTGGGATGTCACATTGACCGCACATGTCTTATGGGAATCGGTCAACGCGGACAAAGAGCCCAGGGTTGCGTTAACCCGGAAAGGCTTGCTGTTATATCCTCCGTTGAGCTTCAACGCAACAAGCCCGTCAGCCTTCGCAGAGGCGGTTGCGCTTTCCAGATTCACGGTATAGGTCCGGCCGGATTGTCCGCCGTTATATGTAAAACGACCCTTTTCGATCCGAATGTCATTGAAGGATAGCGCAGATAAAATTGATTTGCCATTTGATGGTGCTTGTTCTTTAGATGCTGAAACCTGCTTGTTTCTGGCGGTTTCAAACTCAAGATTTGATTTTCCGGCCCCGTTGGTCTCAATCAGGATGTCAGGATCAATCAGAATCAGCCGTTTGAAAAGGATAATTCTTCTAAAAAGAGGAAGAACAGCCAATTTGATCTCCAATCGCCTGATTTTGGCCAGATCAGGCCGTGACCCCCATGACACATTCTGGAAACTCACATCCTCTATAACCAGGGTCGGAGTTAAGCCGATTTTAAGCTCTATGTCTCCTCCCAAAAAAAGCTCACGGCCGGTGCTATCCTTGACCATCCGGGCAAGTTGAGGTTTTAAATTGTTGAAGTCATAACTTGATAAAATTGCATATATGGTTACGGTTACCGCAACAATAAGGAAAACAATAATACCAAGTATCCATTTCCATCGCATGAATAGTTTGCTCCTCTAACCCGCATTTCTCATAAATAATTTATAATAATATGAACCCGGTCTAAAAACAACCAATTATATAATACTGAGCGTACCGGCTAACTCTCGATTTGGATGGTTTCTACCAGAACCTTTGCAGTCCCTTTTTTATAAAATCCGAGTTTTTTAGCTGCACCGGCACTAAGGTCGATAATCCTTCCGGTTACAAAAGGACCTCGATCGTTTACCCGAACAATAATCATTCGATTATTCTCCAGATTTGTGACTTTAACATATGTGGGAAGCGGCAGATATTTGTGAGCGGCATTAAGTCCTTTGGGATCAAAAGATTCTCCATTGGCTGTCATATGCCCTCCTTTTTGACGAAGCGTCTCATACCCGTACCAGGAAGCGATCCCTTTTTGACGGTATTTACCGGCTTCTTTTTCAGACATGGGCACATACCTTTTACCTTTGACCACATAAGGTGCTTTCTTGACACGACCCTTTCGAATTGCATCTTTTGGGGGTAAATCGTCGATAGATTCGATATCCCCGTGGGTTAACGGCCAGCTTAAGGGGGCCATGACTACGACAAAAGTAAATTTACCTATTTTATATACTGCTTTTCCAACACCTTTGGTTACTTTATATGTTGTTTTTACGGTATATTTTGTGATTTTGTAGGTCGTTTTAACCACACTGCACGATAGCAAAAACCAACCGGCAAACAACAGAAGAATCCATGAAAACCTTTTATTTTTTTCAAGCCTCATCTTGCTTTTTTACGATACTCCATGCAATTCGTTTCAGCACATGTTAAACATGCACACAAAAGATTTTCCCCATTTGGAATGGCGTAAGGGAGAGTGTATTTATATAGATGAAAACTTTTGTCAGCTAAATACAAGAAGACAAAACAGATTCCAGTTGACCAAGATATCCTCCATAGAAATGATCAGCACCGTGAATAATTTCAAAGCGGGCATCGGGATTCCACGTGGGCAGTATTTTTTTTATAGTATCGGCCGGTGCAATGTCATCCCGACTGCCGGTGACAACAAACTTTAAAACGTTCATTGCACTAATTTCTCGAAAATCCATAAACCCTACCGGAGGTGAAACCATTGCCATATTCTCAACGCAAATATCCCCCGGGATGGCGGCATGCGCGTTTACCCAGGCGCCGAATGAATACCCGACAAGATCTATTTTTTGTATGCCCAAATCCGCAAGAAATGAAAGTGATGCCAAAACATCCTTCTGTTCGCCAACGCCATTATCATACTGACCCTGGCTTTTTCCAACCCCTCTGAAATTAAATTTTAATGTTGAATATCCTTTTATATTAAAAACATGAACGATAGTCTCAACCACCATATTATACATATCTCCGCCGTACAGCGGATGCGGATGGGTGACCACTACCCCCTTATTCTCGTCTCTTTTGTTAAGCAGCCCTTCAATTTCATAATTTTCTGATAAAAACTTTATTTTTTCGACCATTTCTGTCCCTCAATACGAAAATCGGATTTTTCTGAAATCAAAATAACATATCGAATATTTTGGATATAACATTAAAAAACAAATGTCAAAATTCAAATTTATCAAGATCCTCCGCTAAAGAAAAATGACCGCATAATCCGCTTGACTTTTCTTAATAAGGAAATTATTATTTAAATAATCAATAAAGGCCCGTTCTTAATTGGCGGACGGTTTCGTTCTGAAGGAAAGATCCATTTGTCACAGCGGCAACCTGCAGTCTGGAACTATGAGAATTTTTTGAAAGGAGAGTGTCACTATGGCTGATGGAATTGTAAAATGGTTTAACAGCAGCAAAGGCTATGGCTTCATTGAGCAGGAAGACGGTCCGGATGTATTTGTTCATCATTCAGGAATCAATTCGACCGGTTTCAAAACTCTTGATGAAGGCGATCGAGTAACCTTTGATATAGAGCAGGGTCAAAAAGGTCCTGCTGCTGCAAATGTTACCGTGGTTTAGTTCACCATTTTCGAATTATCTAAGGGCATTTCCCATAAAATCAGGAGGTGCCCTTATTTTTTTATGTAAACTATCCTTTCAGGTCATTGATCCTTTCCGTAAGCTCAGGAATAAAATCAAGTATATCGTCCACAATACCGACATCCGCAACCTGAAAAATAGGCGCCCTGGGGTTCTTATTTATCGCAATGACAAAGGGAGATCCCTTTAAACCGCCCACATGCTGAAACGCTCCGCTTATACCCAGAGCCATATAAACTTTGGGTTTTACTGTCTGGCCTGAAGTTCCGACCTGACGGGATTTCTCCAGCCATTTTGCATCTACAATGGGTCTGGAACATGAAACATCTCCGCCCATAGCCTTGGCCAGTTCATGTACCATCTCCAGATTATCCTCATCTTCGATTCCCCTGCCCACCGAAACCAGGATATCAGACTTGGTAATATCCACGTCGCCGACTTCGGCCTCAACAATCTCTATGAAACGGCACGTACCGCCCGGCACACCCCCTTCAATGGCCTGAGCGGTTTTGTCAATAATATTACCTTCACCGCTGTTGGTTTCATCTGCTTTAAAGGATCCCGGACGCACGGTAATTACAGCGCCCTCGGAAATATCGCTAAGTACATGGGTGCTGACCTGTCCGGTGTATTCCTCGCGCACGGCTTTGAGTTTTCCATTATCAATACCTTCAAAATCGATCGCATCCGGAAGATATGCCGCATCAAGCTTGATGGAGAGACCCGGCGCCAGGTCCATGCCAAAATGATCATGCGGAACCAGAACGATTCCGTGCTTTGGCAGAATACGCACCAGCATGGATCGGAGCACCTCTGCAGTTACATAGGCCAGTGCCGGGGTATGGATTTTCCAAACCTCGGCAAAAGAACAAGCCACTTCATTGCATACCGAATCAAGCTCACTACCGCCACCGGCAACAATCGCCGTAACCCGGACATCAGGATCAAGTTTCTTTGCCGCTGCAATCAGTTCCGTAGCCGTGTCATCTGCAATCCCATCCTTGTGAATAATATATGCAAAAACCCGTTGGGCCATTATTTAATCCCTCCTTTGGCTTTTAACAGTTCAATAAGTTTATCAATTATCTCATCGGTACTTCCTTCCAGAATCTGGGCACGGTCACCCGGATCAGGCATAAAATAATCGAGGCACCTTGTCTTTGCGCCGGCTTCTCCCACAGATTCCGGTGAAATACACAGATCTCCGGCAGTATGAACCGGAATTTCAAGTGATGCCACTTTTCTGATTCCGCGAATGCTTACATATCGAGGTTCATTGATACCGGTCTGAATGGAAAGAACACAGGGCAGATCAATTTCATACATCTCCTGGTTTCCGCCTGCAATTTCTCTGCCCACTTTAATTTTTTCATCATCCAAAACTTCTATAAAATTTACTAAAGAAGCAAAGGGCAAATCAAGCATTGCGGCCAGCATGCCGCCAACCTGAGCCGCTCCGTCATCTGCCTGAGTGCCCGTCAGAATCAGGTCGTAATTCCCTCTTTTGACTTGGGCGGCTAGAATCGCTGCAATCCCTCTTCCGTCAGAACCTTCAAATGCATCATCTGAAAGCAGAATCCCTTTGTCTGCGCCCATTGCCATCTCTCTTCGCACAACTTCTTCTGCTTCTTCGTCGCCCACGGAAACAACCGTAACACTGCCGCCGAGCCTGTCTCGAATCTGAATGGCTTCTTCAACCGCATAATTATCCCACTCGTTTACCGAGCACACAAGGTCGTCCCGCTCAATATCCGTACCGTCTCTATTGACCTCTATTTCATTCTCCGAGGGGTCAGGAACCCTTTTAACGCATACTAAAATCTCCATATGTTTCCTCCAAAAATTTATTCGCTATAGTAAATTAAGACGGACAAGCCCGCCCTCCTGCCAAGTGGAGTGAGGCGGACGGGCCGGAATCAAAAAAGTCAGGTTCTGTTTAACCACGAAGATCACGAAGCCCACGAAGTATAACAAAGTAAAAAATCCTCGTGCTTCTTCGTGTACTTCGTGGTAAAAATATCTTTACCATAAGATACACAAAATTCAAATTTAACCGCCTAAAGTTGTTCTCAATAAAGTATCAAACACCGTTTTATGGATATCAATCTTGACGGTTTCGTAAAAAGTCCAACTTCTGCGTTGTGCTGCATTTCGCAATCATTCAACGTACGAAAAGTACGCCTCATGATTACAAAATTTGCACGCCTTGAATTTGAACTTTTTACGAAACCGTCTAAATCGGACTTTTTACGAGTTCATCAAATTTAACAGCCTAAAATTGTTCTCAGTAAAAATCATGGCCCAGAGGACCAGGTTTTCAATGTAAAAATAAAGTATCAAACACCACTTTATGGATATCAATTTTCAATTGTCAATCTTCAATCAATAATCATATGCCGCTCAATCAGCTCTACCAAATCAATAACTTCCATCTCCCCTTCCAGTCCGCTTGTCTTAATGGCATCTTCGATATTGAGCATACAGAACGGACAGGCCGTAACGATCACGTTGGCACCGGCTTGTTTTGCCATGTCAACCCTTACCTGACCCATCCTTTTTTCCTCTATGGGCTCGTAAAAAAGCATCAGGCCGCCACCTCCGCAGCAAAATGATCGGTCTCTGCACTTACCCTCCATCTCGATCCTTTTAATACCCGGAATCGCATCAATCGCTTTCCTCGGATCATCATAGAGGTGGTTGTGCCTGCCAAGGTAACAGGGATCATGGTAAGTATATATTTTATTCGAGTCTTCAACACATTTTAACCGGATACCCCCCGATGTTACGACGTCCACTATGGTTCGGCTGATATGTTCCACCGGTGGAATCCCTTTGTAATCATTTTTTAATGCATTGAAGGTATGGGGGTCTGCCGTGACAATGTTTTTAGCCCCTGAATTGAGGATGGCATCCGTATTTCGGTCTCGTAAATCCTGAAAAAGCATCTCTTCGCCGAATCGTTTCACTTCATGACCGCTGTCTCTTTCCGCCGGTCCCAGTATCCCGAAATCTATACCCACAGCATCAAGAAACCGGGCAGCAGCCCTGCCGATTTCCTGTATCCTGTCATCATACGACGTAACACTGTCAACAAAATAGAGCGTATCTGCGATTCCGTTCTTTCCAAGAATCTTCACATGAAAATCTTCGGACAAATCTTTTGTCCAGTCTGCACGCTTTTTTTCCATTTTGCCGTAAGGGTTCCCTCGTTTTTCAATGGCCCTCAAAGGTTTTTGCAGGGATTGCGGCACTATTCCCTCATCCACCAGGCCTCTTCTTAAATCAACAATCTTGTCGATATATTCGATAAAAAGCGGACACTCTTGTTCACAGGCACCGCATGTGGTACACGACCAGATCTCATCTTCCTCCAGTACATGGCCCATCAAAGGCCGGCTATTTGCAGGTTTGCCGATGAGCGGATATTTGTTGAATGAATAGTCACGGCACTTAATGGATATAAACCTCGGAGAAAGCGGACGACCCACGGCATTGGCAGGACAGTTGTCGGAACACCTCCCGCAATCTGCGCAGGAATAAAAATCGAGCATATGTTTCCACGTAAAATCCTCGTACCTCTTGACTCCAAAGGATTCCAGTTCGTCAAGATCTTTATCTTCAACCCCCCATTTAACCGGTTTTACCGTACCCGTATCCAGTTTCATAAAAAATACATTGGGCAGGGAGGTAAGCACATGAAAATGCTTTCCCAAGGGTAAAAAACACAAGAAAAAGAAGAAAATGATCTCATGTGTAAAATAGGCGCCCAGATGTAAGTTCTGAAGGGTGTGGACCGGTACAAAAGTTAGAATATGCGCGGCAAACCATGTTCCGGTAATCGGAACCAGAATCTCGGTTTTAAATCCCTTTTGGATCCCGGCCGCAGCCCGGCTCCCTTCAAAAAGCATATCACACGTCACCAGCCCGACAATTAACAGCACCACCAGCACCGCCTCCCAGGTGTGTTCTTTTCCATACCTGGCAGGCACTGCATATCGTTCGGGTTTTACGATGATCCGGCGGTACAGTGCAGCACCGCAGGCCACCAGAACAAAGGTTCCGGCAAAATCCTTAAGAACCGTGTAAACCTGCCCGGCGGCACCGCTCATCCCCGGCAGCACATAATTACTTGATAGTCCCAACATCACTAACGTTATGGATCGAAGGGACAGAATTACGAATCCCGCAAAGATAATCATATGAATAATTCCGGCATCCATGTATCTTGGATGCCGGTACTGCCCTACGGCATACTTTATCATCTTAAAAAACCGAGCAACCGGACGATTAAGTCTTGGGTCCGGACAAGCTTTAATCAGCGGCTTTAGCCGAAGCGCAATAATATAAGCAAATATTCCAACACCGACAAGCGGTATGATTAATGAGAAAACCACGCAGGGAATTCCCAAAACAGTTGCTTTTGCCGGAGAAATCAACGCTGCTTCCATTGTTTAATTTTCCATCCCTTAATTAAACGTCTCATATTTTCTACAACTTCTTGATAATACAGGTTTATTAATGGCAACCTGTTTGTTTCATCACAATGGAATACTGGAATGCTGGAATGCTGAAATATTGGGGATAAAGGCGGAAATAAAACATTATAATTGTAAAAAACTCCTTCAAACCCATCATTTTTACCCAGTGAAACTTTTTTCTATTTCACCGGGGCCATTACTCCATCATTCCAATTGGGGCGAAGCCTTTAAGTTGTAAATGAATGTTTATTGACTTTTTAACAGATTCATTTTTTAAATAACAAGAAATAGTTCAGTTTTTCAATCAATTTCAAATTAATTTCAAATTAATTTCAAATTAATTTGAGTATATAAAACTGACGTAAATTACAAGCTTTCTTGACAAATATCCATTTTCATCATAACAGTATTAACCCAAAAAACGCCGGTGATATTTGTTCACTTAAAGAGGAAGATCATGGCAAAACAGATGAACTATAAAGACAAGCCCTGGGTAACCAGCTATGAAAAAGGTGTTCCGGAAAAAATAGAATATGAGGAAATATGTCTGCCGGAAATTCTGGAAAGATCGGCCCGCAGGTTTCCCAACAAGATGGCGCTCCTTTTTCAGGGGTACAAAATTACCTTTCGTGAACTTAATGATATGGTAAACCGTTTTGCCGCCAGTCTTCATAACTTTGGCATTGATAAAGGGGATGGCGTCGCCGTTCTTCTGCCAAACGTTATTCCATGCGTTGTGGCCTATTATGGCATATTAAAGATCGGAGCCATAGCGGTTATGAATAATCCTTTGTATTCAGATCGAGAACTTGAATACCAATTCAATGATTCCGATTCAAAGCTACTCGTTACCATAGATCTTTTAGCAAATCGAATGATTGATCTGAGGCCGAAAACAAAGATAAAACAGATTATCTATACTTCTATCGGTGATTACCTTCCCTTCCCCAAGAATTTATTGTTCCCCTTGGTAGCCAAAAAGAAAAACCTTGCTGCTGATGTGAAACCTGCTGAAAATGTTTATCCATGGAAAAACCTCCCGGCAACAAATCCTTCCCGTTTGCCTGAAGTTGAACTTTCGTTTGATGATACCGCTATGTATCAGTATACCGGGGGAACCACCGGTATTTCAAAAGCAGTTATGATTACCCACGGAAACCTGAGCAGGCAGGTCCAGCAGGTTGGTGCATGGTTCCCGGTCTTCGACAGCAATGAAGTCATGCTGGGGGCGCTTCCCTTCTTTCATGTGTTCGGTCTAACCACGGCAATGAATTTGGCCATCTTTCTGGGATGGGGAAATATCCTGGTCCCAAAACCCCAGCCCGATGCTTTGCTTGAGGCGATTAGAAAATATAAACCGTCATTTACCCCGCTGGTCCCCACCATGTATATTGGGATACTTAATAATCCGGCCATTGACAAAATCAACCTGACCTCCATAAAAGGATGTTTTTCCGGGAGTGCACCGCTCCCCCTTGAAATCATAAGAGATTTTGAAAACAGGACCGGTGCCGTAATCGTTGAAGGGTTCGGTCTTACGGAAGCATCACCGGTGACCCATGTAAACCCTTTTGCCGGCGGGAAACGGAAAGCCGGAAGTATCGGAATCCCCATTTCCGACACGGAATGCCGTATTGTCAGCCTTGATGACGGCAACACAGATGTTCCGGTGGGTGAATCCGGTGAATTGCTTGTTAGAGGTCCCCAAGTCATGAAGGGCTACCGAAACAATCCCCAGGAAACTGCCAATACTCTGGCAGACGATTGGCTCCACACCGGAGATATCGCGAAAATGGATGAAGACGGTTACTTCTATGTTGTTGACCGAAAAAAAGATATGATTATATCCGGTGGGTGTAACGTATATCCCCGGCACATTGAAGAAGTGTTTTATGAACACCCCAAAATTCAGGAAGCCTGTGCCATCGGGGTTCCTCACCCGACCCGCGGCGAATCGGTCAAAGTCTTCGCAGTGCTCAAACAAGGAGAAACCGCAACTCAGGAAGAACTTATCGATTTTTGCACTAACAAAGTGGCCAGGTACAAGCTTCCCACAGAAATTGAGTTCAGAGATGATCTGCCCAAAACCAATGTGGGAAAAGTCTTAAAAAAGGAACTCCGGGCAGAGGAAATGGCAAAACGAAAAAAAATAGGATGACCACCACTTTTAAAGCCTGTTAAAAAGCTAGCCGCGCCGCGTAGTTTCACCGGTCTTAAAGTCGATATTAGCTTAAAATCGACCTGGTTTTTGGGGCTTATACGTTATCGCTTACCTTTTTGTTCTCAGCCGTCGTTT
>Ga0222626_1000610_pt1 | contig 19472 bp, 22 predicted proteins | sample AntAcemetageno91_FD_179862 | JGI IMG/M metagenome (GOLD analysis project Ga0222626, IMG submission 179862) | Saline water microbial communities from Ace Lake, Antarctica - #91 | ecosystem: Environmental > Aquatic > Non-marine Saline and Alkaline > Saline | place: Antarctica: Ace Lake | collected...
ACCCCGTTTATTTTTCATATTTCCATCGGCACCACATCATTTCTGTTTCCGCTTTCCTTGAACCGCGCGACCTCATCCTCTAAGCGTCTTTCAGCATCATGAAGCTGTTCTATGGAAGCATACGTACTTCGCAGGGCATCGGTGACCTGCGGGATCTCTTTGCTCAGATTCACCATGGCGGCGCTGATCTCCTGGGCGTTTTGGGATTGAATTCCCATAGACTCGCTGACATTTGTGAAGCTCGGTGAGAGGGCTTGTACATGCTCAATGATACGGGTTATCTGGGTCCCGATCTGATCAACATCTCCGGCGCTTTGTCTTACAGCCATCATGAACTTGTCCATTTCCATCACGCCGGCAGATACGGCTGTGTGCATTTCATGAACCATCTGATCAATATCCACTGTGGCGATGGCGGTCTGGTCGGCAAGCCTTCTGATCTCCCGTGCGACGACATTAAAGCCCCGGCCGTACTGCCCGGCTTTTTCGGCTTCAATGGCAGCATTAAGGGAAAGAAGGTTTGTCTGGTCGGCCACCTTGGAAATAGTCGTCACTACGTTTGTGATATTGTCCGCCTTTTCGTTGATAGCCTCTAATCTGCCGGATATGGACTTCGAGGCATTTCCCATATGGCCCATGACTTCCTTCATGTGTCCCAAGTCGGCCTGGCAGGCGTTTGCAACATCGGTTGCTTCCAGCGACATAACCGACACCTGCTGCATAGTCTGGACCAATTCCCTTGTAACATCCGTAATTTCATCTAAAGACCCGGCGATCTTGATTGTGGACTCCGAGTGTTTCACCATGATCGATTCCTGTTCTTTGGCCACTCTGGACAAATCCCGTATCGCGTTTATGGGCACACTGATTTCGTGACTTATTTTCTCGAGGAACGTACTCTTGGCCTTTGCGGTTGTTTCAGCGGATTCTTTGGCCCTGTTGAGTCTGAATTGATTGATAAACATGGTGAACCTGTATCGGTCCAGAATCCATGCTAACGCGAGACCGACCGCATAGGAGAGCACCAGATTATTCATTGAATAGTGTGTCGCATCCGAATTCAGGGCGGGTTGGTAAATCTGTATGGCCATAAGGAACAGGAGAATTGAAGCAGCGTAGAAGATCATGAGGGCCCTGAAAGTAAAAGGAGCGACGATAATGACAATTATCAGGATCTGCAGTCCCGAGATATATCCTGCATCATCTGCTATCCTTCCTGTAAAGAAGGAACATGACAAAAAAGAAAACGTGACCAGAAGATAGATCAACCCCAGGCCTCTCCCTCTGAGTTTTTCAAAAAATGAGACCGTAAAAACAAAGGCTCCGATTACAGTAAGCGCAATCCTGAAATAAAACAGTTCCGGGAATTCCGGATGCAGCCTGGGATCAAGATTGAAGGCAAAATTGATCCAGGCGATACCGGCTATGAATCCGAACGGTCGCTGCAGGACCCTGGCCTGAACATTCAAAGCGGCCAGAAATTCCCTTTTGTATTTTTTCTTTTCCGGATCGGGTCTAAAAAACCCGATGATTTTTTCGATCATACAGACCTCGTTAACCCCTTGGCTGCATAAAATGGCAAAACAGGTTTAAAGACTATAAATACAGCTTATTTTTCAATGTTTGATGCATTTCTGGAATCCACTGAAGTTGACATCCTGAAAACAGGCAAAGACAGCCATTTTACCCTTCGGGAAATCTTTTCCAGGCTGTTCACCGTTAAGAAGTGTCACCATCATGCCCAACGCCATTATGCATTGAAATATAGCTGATCAGAAGGTGAGGTAAGTATAATAACCTTAGGTATAATCTGGAGTCAAGCAAATCAATGACCTTAGCCGAGTTGGATAATTGTTGTTTGATCAGGGTTGATTTCCCTCTTGCCCTAAGTCCAAACAGGAAAAATGGTTTTTTGGATAACAAATAAGCATTGACCAAATGGATATCCGAGGTTATTCTCTCCAGGAAAGAGGAGACACCGGTTATGACCCTCACCAAAGCCCACGTCATTGTCACAAAGTCACAAAAAACCTCAAACCTCAAACAGATCCAGGATAAAGATGACAAACAACATAGAAGACAAAATTTCGATAGTCGCTCGAGAAATTGCCAAAGATGGGAATAACGTGGTGTTCACAGGCGCTGGGATATCCACAGAAAGCGGTATCCCGGACTTTCGAAGCAAGGGCGGCATATGGGACAAATACCGACCCATATATTTTGATGAATTCATGTCATCAAAAGAAGGCCGAATAGAATACTGGAAAAGGCACGCGGAGCTTTACCCCGATCTAATGAAAGCCAGGCCAAACCCTGCCCACATGGCGGTTGCCCAACTCTATGAGATGGGTCTGCTTGAGGCCGTAATTACCCAGAACATCGATGGCCTGCACCAGGACTCAGGTATTCCAGGCGAACAAGTAATTGAGCTCCATGGCAATACCCGAAGAGTACGATGCATGAGCTGCAGAAAAATTGTTTCATTGCATGAAGTACACAAACGCATTGAACAAGGCGACTCTGCCCCGGAATGTGAGTGCGGCGGCTATCTCAAATCAGATACCATTTCGTTCGGGCAGGCCATGCCCGTAAATGAAGTGGAAAAAGCAACTGAGTTATCCCAAAACGCCGATTTCTTCATGGTTATAGGATCCACTCTGCTTGTTCACCCGGCTGCTGCCATGCCCGGCTATGCTACAAAATACGGCTCATTCCTGGTCATCTTAAACCTTTCAGAGACCCCGTATGATGATGTATCCAACGTACTGATCCAGGGAAAAGCAGGCCAAATCCTTCCAGAGATAACCAAAGAAGTCAGGCGGCTAAAAGAGCAGAAATCCGCATAGAAGATTAGTCTTTTCTGGTAATATGCTAAGTTAACCCTAATGTTGGGGTTAATGTATTCCTTTGGCTCTCCCACATCCGCTTCATCATATCCCGCGAGGCCCATATCCCACTATCCGATCTCCGGCATGAGGGTCCATTTGATCACCCAGCCTTTTCCTTCCGGGTCTTCATCCAGGCACACGATCCCGCCATTCTGAAATCTAAAGACCGGTCTTTCCACATCTCCTGTAATCAGAAAGGATGTAAGCCTTTCCATAAAAGGGAGATGCCCCACAATCATAATATTGTCCTGACTCTTAAGACTCCCCACAAACGCCTTTACATCGTCTAAGGGCTTAAGACCGCTTTTCTCCTGCGCGCCACCTTCAGGCCTTAGTGCGGAGGCAAAGATTTCAGCGGTCTGTTGCGCCCTTTTTTTTCCGCTGTGTAAAATGGATGCCACATGCACTCCGTATCCCCTTGCCACCTCCCCAATACGCTCCACATCATGGATCCCCTCCCGGGACAAGCCTCGCTCGAGGTCCTGTTCCTTGGGCAGGCTCTTGCCATGTTGGACTAATAGAACAGACATAACAGATAGCCTCCTTCTTTGTTAATCTTTACCTAAAATTACGAAAATGGCGCATAAAAAGTCAATAAATATCGTTCTTTGATATTTCAGAAAAGGGAGGAATAAAGCTGGGGGTCAAATGTGGCAGTTATTTTGTCCCAATTTGTATGAATTTTTATCCCGCCCTGCGGGACCAAAATCGTGTAGGAACCAACGCCAAGGCGTGATTTTCGTTCGGACACTAACTGCTAATTTTGGGACTAAGTATATACTTTTTCACCATATGGTGGGGATTATAAGACTCTTTGGCCTTCCTTAGACCTTCAATACCCAGATCCTGTTCCCGATTGATGTACTCAATATTAGACCATTCGTTAGCGCAAAAGAGCTGGTTTATTGCACCATAGAGGCCAGGGATTGTCGGGTCGGCCTTCTCAAAATGAATTACTGCGGTATCGGTGTTTAGCGGCTCTCCTATGGAAAAGGCCTCAATTCTGGAATTGATCTGTATAGCGCCTCCTCGATAATCAAGTTCCTCAAAATGGGTTAAGGCCTCATATATGGCGTAATCCTCTGCAAGAAGGTCGGGGTTGTCAGCACACTCTCTTATCTGGCACCATTTCTCCTGCATATCAAGTAAACACTCTACAAGCTCCATATCAAGGTGGCGATATTCGAATGTAAAATTTTTCATGAATCGATTTAGAAGGTTTTTCTTTTTATGATACTTTCTCCCGGATAACTCGATGAGATCCAGAGTGCGGTAGACGTAATCACTATTGTCTCGATCAAAAAAAGAGGCATAATGGTCATGATCCACGAAATTTTCAACGAATTCCTCACTCACTCTGCAAACCCTTACTTCTGGGGTGAGCTGTTTAAGCTGCTCGCAAAGAATATCGAGGGCCTTTCTTTTATTCCCCGGACCAATAGGGGGCAAGCAAAATGGTGAGACCCCCTCAGGTCTGAGAATAATCAGCATACAGTCTTCCCACTGAAACCATATGGGATGGTAATGATGCCGCCAGATGAAGAGATTTGTAAAGGTTAATTCAGAAGTCTGAGAAGGGTCTTGAAGAAAGAAGTGTTTAAATATCTCTTTGTGTTGGATCTCTATCGGTTTAAAATCATCCAGTGCCATTTGTATCCCCTACTTTAATGTTGTAGAAGTCCTCTGCTTATTTTTTTGACAAAATAAGGTGCGGTGATAAGAAGCCCCATTTTTGGAGAGAAGGGGTCAGATCTGCGGTTTAATGATTTCCATCATTTCCCGGATTCCCCCCTCTTTTTATCCGTGCCTTTCATTTTATCAAAAGCGCGGCGGGCCAGTTCATCGGAGTACTTGTCCCAAGGGTGGGTCTCCCCGTCGTCTTCCCAGCGGTCCACTGAAAAATGGCATCGGTCAGCGCCGTGGGGAATAATCTTGTCCACCACCGGGTGAAATTTTTTCCCGTTGAAATCTTCGCAGGCCCGGATCATGCCTTCCACAAAATAACGCTGCACACGGCAGTCAAAAGCTGTGTAACGGTCCTGGTGGGGACACCAGAGAATATCGAAATCGCACCGATCGTCATTGGTGATCCAGGGTTTTTCCAAGGATGCATATAAAATGGTGTTGATGCCGGTCACAATGAAAGAGGTCAGCTCGATATCAGACAGATCTTCCGGAAACTCGGAATAATCAAGAAATTGCTGACAGGCTTCGTATCCGGCTTTATTGATGGCCCGGCGCACCACGGTCTGTCCTTTTTCGCCAAATTCCTCTTCCACGGCCTTGAGGATGTTCAAGACGCCGGTGGCCTGCATGGTACCCCATACGAAAAGAACAGCCGGGTCAAAATCATCCCGATCTTTTAAAGCGCCGCGCAGGCTGTCAATAGCTTCCTTGTAAGGCAGACCCAATCTTACTCTTGAATAGGTTTTCTCAGCGCGTTGTCCCTTGGACCAGATCCCTTCCTTGGTCGGGTATTGTGGTTTGGGCATATCATTACCTCCTTTTATTCTCGCCTGCTCAATGGATCACGGATTTGGGCGTAGGCTCAAGCCGGGTGACCCGCATGGTTTCCCGGTCAAGCATCTCATCGACCCCGGGCTTCACTTCCTTTGCCCAGAATTCACTTTCGTATACTTCCTTATACAGCCTTTTGCGCTCCTCCTCACTTTCAAACCTGCGTATCCAGATGTACAGGTCCTCTTCTTCCTGAGCCACAAAACTGCCTACCACAACCATGCCTTTGGAGACTTGGAAGGGTATTATTTTTTCTTCCATCAATTTGACCCATTTGCCACGCTTCCCGGACTTGATACGATACTCACGAAGTTCAAAAAACATAGTATTCTCCTTTCTTAATCTTCCTTAGATTGAGTTGGGGTTTTGTGTACTGACAGGGATTCCCGCATTTCCTCGACCCCCGGGTGCTGGGGGCTGGGGCCAAGCTATCCTATTGATTATGCAGGTATAATGCTCCCAAAACAGATGTTTTCAGGCCAACCCCATTAGTACTTCACCGGCAGGTATAACTGACGGTTGCCGATAATGGGCAAGTGAAACTGTTGACCTCAAAGCAAAACTACTCTACATTACGTGAAACCGCAACTTTTTTCCTCCCTGACGAGGCTGGGGGTTGCTGTTGACAGTTTCGTTCTGAAACGACATATGTAAGTGTCGGACGTCCATCAAATTATAAATTTCTCTTCGGCCGATAAAGATAAAGGGGAGATATCAAGAGGGGTGCCTGGTGATGAAACCCAAAAGAAAAGAGGAACTTAATGGGCAATCTCCCTGCCTTTGTTGAGTTCCGTGAAGAAGGTCCGCGTGAAGGATTTCAAATGGAGAAACGACGGTTTTCTCTAAAGGCACGCGCAAAGGTCATTGACGCGTTGAGCGAAACAGGACTCAAACAGATTCAGGTTGCGTCTTTTGTCAGCCCGAAGACCGTTCCTTCCATGGCTGATGCCGAGGAACTCTTTAAAGCAATCCGCCCGCGGGAGGGTGTTCGTTATACCGGTGTCTGGTTGAACAAACGTGGGTTTGAGCGTATTGTTGAATTGCCGGGGGCCTATTTATACGGAAAGATGGTTTTGTACACCACGGATGGTTTTTGTCTAATGAACAACAACTGCACCGCCGAGGAGATGCAGCAAAAGGAACTGGATTTTCTAAATGTATACGATTCCTATGACCTTCCGCTGGAAGATGCCTATATCCTGACGGCATTTGGCTGCAACCTGTCAGGCGACGTCCCACTGTCCACTGTGATTGATTACGTAAAATTTATAACGGGTGTTTGCCGGAGTCAATCGAGGCCCCTGCCAAATATCTATTTGGCCGATACGGTGGGTTGGGCAAACCCCGAGGAGGTAAAGCGCCGCATTGAGGCGGTTAGAGACACAGCACCGGGCGCGCGTCTGGGACTACATCTTCACGACACGCGCGGTCTCGGCGCGGCCAATTTCTATGCGGCGCTCCAAATGGGTGTAGACTTGTTTGACAGTTCTGTGGCCGGATTGGGGGGCTGTCCCTTTGCGGGACACAAAAACATCAACGCAGCAGGAAACATCTGTACCGAGGATATGGTCTTTATGTGTCACGAACTTGGCATTGAAACCGGCATTGACCTTGAGAAATTGATTGCCGTGGCGAGGCTTACGGAAGAAATCATTGGTCGCACCCTTCCCGGAAAAATTATGCACAGCGGCTCTCTTTCGACCTTTCGGAAGCATTGCTGAGAATGCCCGGTTGTAGCACGGCTGTCTGATCTGGCAAGCGAGACCGCAAAATGGAAATACAAGATGACCTTTAAGATCGTTCATACGTATGCAGTACCTGGTGTGGATCATGGAGAAGCCCTGGTCAAGACCATTGATGCCGGCCTTATCAAGGGGATCTGGGTGACAGAGGATGAAATTATCAGCAACACAAGGGATGCTGATGCGGTAATAGGTGTTGTCTCGATGCAACCTTTCAACCGCCGGATACTTGAAACTCTGACAAACTGCCGCATCATTGCAGGGATTGCCATAGGGTTTGAAGCGGTTGACCTTGCTGCCGCCACCGAGTTGGGAATAGCCGTTACCAATGTCCCTGATTACTGTCTGGATGAGGTATCAGGTCTGGTCATAGGACTCATGCTTGCTCTTGGACATAAAATGACCCTGATCGACAGGGCAGTCAGGGAGAGACAAATCAATTTTACCGGAGGCGGGAATGCAATAAAGGAGATCGGCTATCCCATGTTCAGGATGAACGACCAGACCCTTGGCATCGTTGGGATGGGAAAAATAGGTACGACTACAGCACTCAAGGGAAAAGGTCTTGGGATGCGGGTGATCGCATACGATCCCTATGTCCTGGACGGGGTTATGGAAAGCCATGGGGTTGAACCGGCAGATCTCGACACTCTGCTCAGGGAATCTGACTTTATTACCCTACACACACCTCTCACCCCCGAGACAGAGGCTATGATCGGTGACAAAGAGTTCAAGAAGATGAAGCCCACCTGCTATTTCATAAATACCGCAAGGGGAAGGTGCGTTGATGAACCATCACTCATAAGGGCCCTGGAGGAAGAGCTCATCGCCGGGGCAGGAATTGATGTGACTGTGGAGGAGCCCATAAGCGCCGATAACCCGCTTCTCAAAATGCCCAACGTCATACTTACCGGCCACAGTGCCTACTACTCCACGGCCTCCTATGCAGAATTGTTTTACAAACCGATGCCGCAGGTAGTCGCGGCCCTAAAAGGAGAATGGCCGCTGTATGGGCTAAACCCCGAGATAAAGAAGAGGTGGCTCAACAAGTGGGTCAGGAGGCTTGAGTAAGATACCTCTCTGATTGAGGGATCTTTCTGGAAAGGGATTGAAGAGCCCCGCAGTCCAGCTTAAGCAGCGGGACGGGGAATTAAAGTAAGGGAGGAAAGAACCATGAAAACGATTTCGATTCCTTCAAGACGCTGGTATGAAAACCAGGAGCGGGAGCTGAAATTTCCTGACCGCTGGGAAGTGGATTACCTGACTTCCCCTGGGTTTGACAAGCCGGGGCTGACCCCCGCCCTGATTAGGGAAAAACTCCATCAACCCCTTGAAGGTCCTACCCTCGAAGAGATCGCGAGGGGAAAAAAAGAGGCGGTAGTCCTGTTTGATGATATGACACGGCCAACACCCGTAGGGGCGGTGGCACCCCATGTTCTTGAGTCCCTTCATCGTGCAGGGATGAAGAAAGATCAGATCCGGTTTATATGGGCCCTGGGTGCGCACGGGGCCTATGATATGATCAACGCCCGTAAAAAACTGGGGGCCGAGATAGTTGAAAACTACGCGGTCTATAACCACGACCCATTCCAGAACTGCGTACGGGTTGGGCGGACACCAACCGGTGTGGAGCTCTGGGTTAACCGTGAGGTTATGGCCTGTGATCTAAAAATCGGGATCGGGTGTATAAGCGCACATGTCCATGTGGGTTTTGGTGGTGGGGCCAAGATTGTCCTACCCGGGGTGGCCGGTATCGAGTCAATCAATCAGTTTCACAACCAACTCCACAGGGACCCCGGTCGTACAGGCTTAGGCAATTTTGACAATAATATCATGCGGGCCGAATGTGATGCCGCTGGCGATATGGTGGACCTCAACTTTAAGGTCGAATGTCTGATCAACCACCGGGGAGATATTTCCGATCTTTTTGCCGGCCCTTTCAGGGCGACCCATGCCGCCGGGGGAGAGGAAGGCAAAGAACATTACGGGATCCCATATGCCACCGGGTATGATATCGCAGTGTGCAACGCCTATGGGAAGGCAAACGAATCGGCCATTGCGGCCCGTTTTGCCCCCATGACACTTAAACCGGGCGGGGTTGGTACCGCCGTCCTGATTTTCGACTCGCCCGAAGGGCAGGTACCCCATTATGTCTTCCGCTCCTGGGGAAAAGATTACGGCGGTCGTCAATTCCTTCCTAAGGTCAAGAGCGCTCTCGATCTATTGGATATCAAAAAACTGATCCTCTTCTCTCCATATCCCGATCGCATGGGTCTCGATTTGCTCTGCCGTATGGACGACGCTGTGACTGTCAAGACCTGGGCCGAGATTCTCACGATCCTTGAAATGGATTATCCAAAAGAGGCAAGGGTCGCCGTCATCCAGGACGGAACCATGCAATATATGAAACCCGGTTTTTAGAGCTCGCTCAAAAAAGCGACGAGGCCCAGGATAAAAACAGCGGGACCGACAGGAAAAAGATGAAATGCCACTCCTGCGAACACAGGTTAAAGAGCGAATTCATTATAGGATTGAAAAAATAGGTGAAATTGAACCACTTGACTTTTCATTTGTTATAACCTTTTTCTTCAGCGGACTCAGTTCCCTCGCCGCTGAGAAATGCGTTAGATGAATCCGGATCAGATTTTGGGTGATGGGAGGGTCTTCGTTTGCTTCACATCTTTGTCGATGCTGATGCGTGCCCGGTCAAAGAGGAGGTGTACCGGGTCGCAAGCCGATTTCGCCTTGATGTCACATTGGTGGCCAACTCTTGGATGCGAGTTCCGAATGAACGATGGATTGCACTCGAAGTTGTAGAGGACGGATTCGACGCGGCCGATGATTGGATTGTCGAACACGTTCAACCTCACGACATCGTGGTTACTGCTGACATCCCGCTTGCCAGCCGCTGCGTGAAGGGGGGCGCACGTGTAATTGGCCCAACCGGAAAGCCGTTCACAGAAGACAACATCGGTCAGGCCGTCGCGACTCGGGACCTGTTGTCAGAACTGCGAGACGCAGGAGAGATAACGGGCGGGCCACCACCGCTAAAAAAACGTGACCGATCACGTTTTCTTCAACAACTCGACGAAGTGATTCAATCAATCCGTCGTAAGCAACCGTTCAATTCCACCTAACACCTATAGGGCCTCCTTATGTCAAGAGTAAGAATATCCATTACCAAAAAAACTGTTTTTCTTTTTTTCGCATGGGCAATCAACGAGTGCCTTTTTTAATTATCGTTCGCATCAAACCATAATTATGCCGGCTGAGATTCTTTTCCCTGTTATCAGCGATTTTATCGATCCGGCAACCGACCAGAAAGGAAACGCCATGGCAAAACCTAATTACCAGTTCAAGAAACGTCAGAAAGAATTGGCCAAGAAAAAAAAGAGAGAGGAAAAAAGGAAACGCAAGCTGGGAAACAAAGCGGTTGAAACCGATGAAACTGAAAAAGCCCCGACCCTTTCACTGGAGGACCGGTAAGCATAGGAGGCTGTCCGAGAATGGCTATTTTTCCCAATCTCTGCGTTAGGCTCCATAGGGACCGACCGGCGCCAAATGCCGGAGCTATCCAATGGTAATAATTGAACATAAAAAAGGCCGGGCGAAAGAGAAGCAGACGGGTTTTCATGAGGGCCAGAAGGTAGCGCTGCTCATCTCCGCTCGAAAAAAGATGGGATTTATCGCCGTCATCAACGGCACCCACAAGGGCATCCTGTATGAAAACGAAGTGTTTCAGCCGTTGAAAATCGGTCAGGAAATTGACGGGTTTATCAAAAAAGTGCGTGACGACGAAAAAATTGACCTCTGCCTGCAAAAGCCCGGCTACAAAGCCATCGACGCCATGTCCCGAAAAATTATGGACAAATTACAGCAACAGGGCGGATTTATCGCGGTCACCGATAAAAGCCGGCCGGAGGTAATCGCTGACATTTTCGGCGTCAGCAAAAAAGCATTTAAGAAGGCTATCGGCAACATGTACAAAAAAAGGCTGATTACGCTTGAAAAAAATGGCATCCGGCTGCAGGAAAAAAAGTAAAAAACCCTCGCCCGGAGCTCAATCAGGAGGATACCATGAATGCGAATGGAAAAACCATGGTGCTGGCCTCTTTTACGGCAGATTCGCTGGCCCTCGGTGCCCACTGGATTTATGATACCGAAAGTATTTCAAAGATGTTCGGTAGGGTCGATACCTTCCTGAAGCCCACACCGAATTCCTACCACGCCACAAAGGAGAAGGGGGCGTTCACACATTACGGAGATCAAACCTTTGTGTTGCTTGAATCCCTTGCCGCCAAAAAGGGCTTTGATCTTCCCGACTTCTCGGCTCGCTGGCGTGCACTTTTTGAGGATTACAACGGTTACATGGATCACGCAACAACGGACACACTTTCCAACTATGCTTCCGGAAGCAGCTATGAAGATCCGGGCTCCCCTTCCGACGATCTTGCCGGCGCCGCCAGGATCGCGCCTCTCGTTTATGTCTACCGGCATGATCCTGACAAACTTGTCGAGAGCTCAAAATCCCAGACCCGTATGACCCACAATAACCCTATTACCATTGACAGTGCAGCGTTTTTTGCCAGGGTTGCATGCCAGGTCCTGCAGGGGAGCAACCCGATTGAGGCGATGAAAAACGTCTCACAGGAAAACTTTGGCGGCTCACCCGTATCGCGTTGGGTGCAGGCAGGCCTGGCCACAAAAGACAAGGATAGCGTCACGACCATATCAAGATTCGGGCAGAGTTGTCACACCGAAGAGGCATTTCCAGGCGTGGTCCACCTCATCGCTCGTTACCACAATGATCTGAAGGAGGCCCTGATTCAATCGGTAATGGCAGGGGGTGACAGCGCTGCAAGGGGGATGATCGTCGGTATGGTGCTGGGTGCGCATCTCGGACCATCCAGCCTGCCCCAACAATGGCTCAATGAGCTTAAAAAAAAGGAGCGTATCTCAGCCCTAATAGAAACGCTTTAGCAAATGTGAAACTCAAGTGGTAAAGGGTATACCCTAACTGTCACTATGTTTCGAGGAGGTTTTGCATATGAAAATTGCTGTGATGGGTGTTGGTGGCGTAGGAGGTTATTATGGTAGTCTCCTTGCACGGCATTATGCTGAAAGCAGGGATATCGAGGTCATATTCATTGCAAGGGGAGAGCATCTGCAAGAAATCAAAAAAAATGGGCTGAAGATGCTGAGCGATAAAGAGGACTTCCTGGCAAAGCCAGACGTAGCAACCGACGATCCTTTGGAATGCGGGCCGTTCGATGTGCTGCTGTTTTGCACAAAAAGCTATGATGTCGAAGATAGTGCAAGATTGGTTTCACCGTGTGTAGATGAGAATAGCGTCGTCATTTCATTGCTCAACGGCGTGAATAATCCGGAACGTCTCAGGGCTGTCCTCCATAAAGGGAAGATATTGAATGGCTGTGTATATTTATCGGCGTATATTCTGAAGCCGGGTGTTATCCAGCAGATAGGTGGCTCAGGCAAGCTGTTCTTTGGTGGTGAATCGGATCTGCCGGTCGATGGAAAAGGTATCGAGGATACTCTACTGGCCGCAGACATAGATGCTGAGTACAGCAGGGATATTGAAAGCATAGTGTGGGAGAAGTATATATTCATCTGTCCGTTTGCAAGCGCCACCACATTTCTTGACAGGACCATCAGGGGTGTCTTGGATGATGGAGAAGGGAAATCGCTCCTTGAAGGTTTGCTCGGGGAAGTCATTCATATTGCAGAGACGCGCGGCGTGAACCTGCCGGAAAATATCCTAAGAACAACCATCGATAAGGCGTTCACCTTCCCCCGTAAAACAAAAACATCGATGCAAAAGGACGCTGAAGAGGGGAAAAAAACAGAAATCGATACATTTACCGGATACATCGTCAAAGCGGCTAAAAAGCACGGCGTATCGGTTCCTCACCATGAAAGGGTTTATAAAGCGCTGAAGGGGCGTTTGCAGGCATAAAGCATGAATTCAGATTTATTGAGATGGTAAAGGAAGGTGCTGGAGGCACTGAAAGGCCTGTCTTAGCGCCAAAGAAGTGCGTGACAGGATGATTAAAGATACGAACATAATATACATAAATGCGGAGGTGTGTGATGGACTATATCAGGTATATAGACAAAACCCATGAGTATTACCGGGGCTTAGGCTACGACAAAACCTACAACTACGCGTACAACGAGGATATTCCCTTTGTCCCGTTGAGGAAGCCGCTTTCGGAATGCCGGGTGACGCTGGTGAGTACGGCCTCGTTCCTTCTGTTAGACGAGGAGGGCCTTCCTTTGGAAGAACCCAGGATGTTAGGCACCAATGAAATGGAGGTTTTCACGGTGCATAGCGATTGGCCTGCCGATCGCATTCTGTCCACCAGTGAAGATCACGACCGCTACCAGACGGACATGAACGACGTCAACGCCTATTTTCCCATCACGCGGATGCAGGAGTTTCTCAAGGAAGGGGTATTCAAAGGCCTGAGTAGAAACTACTATCGGACTCTGCCTAATTACAGCCACCGCAAGACCACCGAAGTGGACGGGCCGGAAATCCTCCGGCAGTGCCTGGAAGACAACGTTGATGTGGCTTTACTAACTCCTGTCTGACCCGTCTGTCACCAGACCGTGAGTCTGGTAGCCCGTGTGTTGGAAGCAGGAGGCATCTCCACTGTCACCTATACCAATGCGCGGGATATCGCTGCCAGCGCCGGCAACCCGAGACAAGTCTTTCTCAACTATCCCCTGGGTAATTCAGCGGGCCGGCCCAACGACCCGGAAAACCAGCGCAGCGTCCTCCGAGCAGGGCTGAAGCTGTTGGAAGATGCCGAGAGCCCGGGGATCATCGTCGATCTCCCTTACACGTGGTCTGATAGCGGGGAGTGGATGGAAAAATTCATGACCGGCGAGCAGCCTTTCATTTCCGAAGATGCGGAAGTTAGGCGGCAGGATCTGCTGGAAAAAGCGCGGGAACAGAAGGCCAAAAAACTACAAAAATAAGGAATGCCATATGGGAGACCATGAAATCACGGTGTATTCGCAACCCTTCTGAGGCCCCTGTTCGGCACTGGCAGAGTATCTGACCGGCAAAGGGGTGTCATTTGTGATAAAAGATCTGATGATAGACGAAGAAGCCCGCGACGAGCTGTTCACCTTGGGCGTTCGCTCGGTGCCCGCCCTGGTGGTGGACGGCGAGGTTCTGATCGGATTCGACAAGGAGCGCATCGACGCCCTGTTGAACCTCTGATCCAGGCGAGGATTTTTTACATCTATCTACCCTACCCTTTCCCCTGAAAGGATCTCTCATGATCGACAGGCAGGATTTTTGGAATCCGTTTCTGGAGACGCTCCCTCGTGAAAAGCTCGTAGCAATCGAGCTGAAGAATTTCCGCCGGTACCTGCGATACGCCAAGAAGCATTCCAGGTTTTATCGCAAAAAGTTAGCGGGTGTCGAACCGGACGATATCCAAAACAGAGAAGACCTCAAGAGCCTGCCGCTCACCGATAAGGAAGATCTTCGAATCGCACAGGAAGGGGAAGGCGCTACTATTTACGGTGATCTCTTGGGGGTGGACCCGAAGGAAGTGAGCGATTTTCGCCAGACCTCGGGCACCACGGGAAAGCCGGTGTATGTCCCGGAGAGCTATGAGAGCTGGCAATGGCGTGTGGAGATCTGGTGTCATATCCTATGGATGGCCGGTTTCCGCGAAACCGACAGGGTCTTTATCCCCTTTGGGTACAATGTCTATGTTGCGTTCTGGGAAGGTCACTATGCGGCGCAAAAGCTTGGCTGAGATGTGGTGCCAGGCGGTGCGCTGGACACCATCGGCCGGATCAACAAGATGATGGAGATCGGAGCGACAGCCCTCCTTAATACGCCTACCTACGGCCTTCACATGGCCGAAGGCGCCAAAAAAATGGGAACGGACCCTAAGGAAATCGGTATACATCGGATGGTATGCGCCGGAGAACCCCTCCCCAATGCCACCCGCTCCATGCTCGAAGCCGCGTGGGGGGCGGAGGTCTACGATCATATTGGGGGCACGGAACCCTGCGCCTGGGCCGCCATGTGCAGCGAACGAAACGGTCTTCATATCATGGAGCCTTTTTTTCTGGTAGAAATCCTTGATATGGAGACGCTCAGTCGTGAGGTGGAAGCAGGGGAATTAGGGATAGCGGTGGTGACGCCGCTTGGCAGACACTCATTTCCCCTGATCCGGTTTAACACAAAGGATGTGGTCAGGAGAGGAACAGACGGATGCCCATGTGGCAGAACATCGATGATGATATCCGAGGTCACCGGCAGGGCAGATGATCTGAGAAAGATCCGCGGCGTGCTCTTTACACCGGTATCCGTGGAGGAAGTCCTTAGAAAGGAGTTTCCCGCAGTCACTGAGTATGAGATCGTTGTCAGGAAAAAAGGTATTATGGACGAGGTCACCCTCAAGGTGGAACCTCAGAAAGAGATGGGAAACGATGCCATGGCGACGCTTTCGGCCGGCATCACCGAGCGGTTGAAAATAAAAACCAACCTGAGATTTAATATCGAGCCCGTCAGACCGGGAGAACTACCCCGTTACACACTCAAGTCCAAGAGGTTTAAAGATCTAAGGGAAGGACAGGCGGATGGAAAATGAAATTGTGGATGATCAGATGGGTCTCCTTAAGGATATGAAAGGAAAAATTGAGGAGATTAAAAGGCTTGTCCTCGAACTCAAGGACTTAGGCACGGGAATACCGGTGGTGGAGAAGAATGCGCAAAGCATATTGAGTTTCACCCATGTGTTAAGGTACGGTATTTCAGATTTGGCTGAAGTATAAGACATCGTAACCATTCAAGGGTTCGAGGTGAACAATGGACCTTTGAACGCGTGCAAAACATTTCAGGAGGTTGATGATGGGAGAGACAAAGAAGGTTAGAACCGCGTGCCGGAGTTGTCATGGGGGATGTGGTGTCATTGCCCATGTAAAGGACGGCAAGGTGATCAAAGTGGAAGGGGATCCGGATTCCCCCCTCAGTTACGGGACTCTGTGCGCCAAGGGCCTGGCCATAACACAGTTGGCCTACCATCCCGACAGGATCCTCCATCCCATGAAAAAAGGGGCAAACGGCTGGGAAAGAATTACCTGGGATGAGGCATTGGATACGGTGGCCGGGAAGTTTAACGAGGTCATCAAAGAATATGGCGCGGAATCCATTGTGGTGGGACAGGGAACAGGGAGAGATTACGAGAGTCATCTCTATCGCTTTGCCAACTTCATGGGCACCCCCAATGTTCTGACCGCAGGGCATATGTGCTATGTGTCGCGGGTAGGGGCAACCCTGATCACCTGCGGAAATCTCCCTGTGTCCGACTGGAACGGCGGCCCCAAATGCATTGTCATGTGGGCCTGCAATCCCCAGTGGACTAACCCGGATGAACACAAGGGTGTGGATTTCTGGAAGGCCTACAAAAACGGAAGCAAACTGATCGTCATCGACCCGCGGAAGGGGTTTCTCCCAAACAAGGCGGATCTCTGGCTTCAACTCCGTCCGGGGACAGATGCGGCCCTGGCCATGGGATTTCTAAATGTGATCATCGAAGAAGAGCTTTATGACAAGGAATTTGTCGATCAATACATAAACGGCTGGGATCCTTTTGTGGAAAGGGTCAGGGAGTATCCCCTTGACAAGGTAGAAGAGATCACCTGGGTAAAACAGGATCTGATCCAAAAGGCGGCGAGGATGTATGCCACCACCAAACCGGCATGTATCAACTGGGGGGTGCCCACGGAACAGACCCTCAACTGTACGGACTGTACCCGTATCCTGACCGGTCTTATGGCTGCGACAGGGAACTTGGACGTACCTGGAGGGAATGCCTTTTTTGTGCCGCCGCCGGTACGAACCGTCTCACACTTCTGCAGACACAAAGATCTCCCCAAAGAACAATGGAAAAAGCGCTTAGGTGGCGATCAGTACAAGTTGGCCTCAAGGGTCGCCATGATCACCCCCAAGGTGGCATGGGAGGCGATCCTGACGGGAAAACCCTATCCCTTAAAAGCAGGGATCCTGTGCGGAACCAATCCTGTTTCCACACGTGCCAATGCAAGGGAGGCCTATGAGGCCCTCAAGAAGATTGACTTCCTTGCCGTGATCGATTTTTTCCTGACCCCGACCGCTGAATTGGCCGATATTTTTCTTCCTGCCGGAACCTGGCTTGAGCAAAACCATGTGGCAGACAACTGGAAACGGCACGGTTATGTGATCGCCAGACAGAAGGCAGTTGAGATCGGGGAATGCTGGCAGGATCACAAAATCTTTCAGGAATTAGGTAAACGAATGGGACAGGACGGCTGGTGGGATACAGTGGAAGACGCCCTTGATTATCTACTTGAACCTACAGGGCTAACCTGGGAAGATTTCAAAGAAATAGGATACCTTAAAGGAGACCAGGTTTACTACAAATATAAAGAAAAGGGGTTTTCCACTCCTACGGGGAAAGTGGAACTCTACTCAACCGTCCTGGAAAAATGGGGCCATGACCCCCTTCCCAAATATACGGAGATCCCGGAGAGTCCTGTTTCACGACCGGACCTCCTTGAGGACTACCCCTACATTCTCAACGCAGGGTTGCGTACGCCTACGTTTTTTCATTCTGCCAACCGGCAGATTCCCTGGCTGAGGGAGATCAGGCCCGATCCCATAGTGGAGATCCACCCTGAGACGGCCAAAAAACATGGGATAGAGGAAGGTGATTGGGTCTATATAGCGTCTCCAAGGGGCCGCGCAAAGGAACGTGCCAAACTGAACGACGGGATTGATCCGAGGGTGATTGTGGCAGAACACGGGTGGTGGTTCCCGGAAATAAAGGACCCGGGCCATGGCTGGGATATTTCCAACATCAATCTGCTGACGGATAACTCCCATGAGTTCATGGATCCTGTGATGGGCGCTACCAATCTGAGAGTTCTTCTGTGCAATATATCACTCTGCGACGATGAATAGGAGGTAATGAGATGAAACAAGTCTCTTTGATGTTTATTAAGAGAGATTGCATGGGTTGTCATGCGTGTGAGGTTGCATGCAAACAGGAACATGGGCTCGGTGTGGGGCCGAGACTGGTCAGGGTGATTGAGAAAGCACCCGCTTTCATCCCCGTCTATTGCCACCACTGCGCAAAGGCCCCCTGTGAGGATGCGTGTCCGGTGGATGCCATTTTCAGGAATGATCAGGGAATCGTGCTCATTAATAATGATCTGTGTATCGGTTGCAAGGAGTGTATGGAGGCCTGCCCCTTCGGGGCCATGCAGTTTGATGATGACCGGGAAGTAGCAATCAAGTGTGATCTTTGTGTCGAACGACTCGCAGACAATGAAGCGCCCGCCTGCAGCAAGGCCTGCGCCACCGGGTGCATTATCTGGGGAGACACCAAGAGTCTGTCCGAACACTTAGCCAAAGCTATTTGAGATGAGGTAAGGCGTATCTCAGTATTTTGTTAATGTTGATTGTTTCAGGGCCCCTCATGATACATCAGCATTTTTAAGAGCTGTGGTACTGTCAAGGTATATCAACATTCCCGAAGGTGGGCAGATTGTCAAGGTATGACAGTATGGTGGGGTTTTGAGATACCGTCTGGTAAACTCAGCCACCCTCACCAGTATCCATGGTCTTTTTCATCGGCCACTTCCTCGATATTCGAACTGATGCATGATATTGAATTTTTAAAGAGCGTCCCATTGACATTACGCAAAACTGCAACTTTTTCCTCCCTGAAAGGTGCTCCCTATGCCGGAAAAATCCCCTGACCATGGGCGAATGACAAATATCGAACTTCAAGCTATTGACCCTTCCCCTTTTCAGCGGCAACATTTTCAAGAAGATAAACTCAAAGGACTTGCGGCAAGCATTCAACGGGATGGCTTGATTGAGCCGATTGTCGTGCGGCCCAACGGGAAGCGTTACCAGCTTATTGCGGGGGAGAGAAGATGGCGGGCCATCAGAGACTATACTGATATGGAAACCATTCAGGCCCGGATTGTTAACGCAAATGATCTTCAGGCACGCCGCATCTCAGCCGCTGAAAACATCCAGCGGGAAGATCTTTCCGCCATTGAGAAGATTGAAGCCATCGTGGAGATCGTGGATGCCGAGCTGATCGAAGACAAAGAATACCAGCTCATGGCCGGTAACCCCGCGGATCGAGTGAAGACATTATTAGGAAAACTTCACTCCTTAACAAGCAGTAAAAATCGAGGTTCCCAGGTTTCCGGAAAAGGGAAGTCGCTGTTGCGCAAATTTGCGCAACAGGTCGCAAAAATCTTCCAAAATCTCCCTAAGCCA
>Ga0222626_1000613_pt1 | contig 19422 bp, 14 predicted proteins | sample AntAcemetageno91_FD_179862 | JGI IMG/M metagenome (GOLD analysis project Ga0222626, IMG submission 179862) | Saline water microbial communities from Ace Lake, Antarctica - #91 | ecosystem: Environmental > Aquatic > Non-marine Saline and Alkaline > Saline | place: Antarctica: Ace Lake | collected...
CATTCATCATTCGATGTTGAACGTTCGATGTTCGATGTTCATCTATTTTCAACCCGTCCGTTTGTGCCTTAAAAAGGATCAGTGGTGTAAATTGTTTTTTTACCCACAGATTCTGTTGAAGAACCATATTTTAAAGTATTAATCAGCCTCTTCCATTTCAGCTTTTTTCTTTTTGTAATACTTCAGCTGAAACACAAAAAAACCGGCAAAAACAATTGCCACCACAAGATATAAAAGCCCGATTTTCGTCTCCTCGCTCATAACAGCGATATACAGAGCCCATCCGCTTATCATCACTTTCAAAAAAAGGCTGAATTTTATAGCCTTTAAATTAATATTTTCCAGTTTTATTTTGGCCATATTATTCCTCTGTAGAACATTTCACATTAATGAGCACAAATCCTACAGCTTTCGAGAGTTCAGAACAAAAGCATAAGGTCCGTTGTTTGTCGTTCGTGGTCCGTTGAAGCTGTCTAATAGCTATTAGCTGTTTTTCCGCCATTAGCCGCCGTTATTATTTCCGCTGCCATCCTGTAAACCGATTTTAACATACCTTTCTTTTTCATCAACTCTTTTAAAAACGGCACAGCCGGGTGCCCTTTTGCCTTTAGAGATCCGGCAGCTGCATAGCGTACATTAAAATTATCATCCTTTAAAAGCAGACACAAAAGATATAAAGCGTCCTTATCTTCAGAATTTTTCAGGCATAAGCCCAGATATCTTTTAATATCGCAGTTACTGCTTTTCGAAAAATGCCTGCACAAATCAATTGGGGGACATGCGTCCAGTTTAGATAAGCCGCGTAATGCCATTGCCTGAACTTTCGGGTCTTCATGTCCAAGAGAATCCAAAAAAAGATCTTCTGTTTTTAGATTTTTCAGATCACCCAGCACGTAAAGCAAAAAAGCCTTTTCTTTTTTGCCGGTTTCAGACTGATAAACTGCAGCATGAATATCATCAATCTGTTTTTCTCCAAATTTTTTAAATGTTTCTTCTATTGTCCAGTAAACAGAAGCATCTTTTATCTCCAGATAATTTAATAAAAGCGGAATAACGTCCGGGCCTTTGGCATAGAGCAGATCTACCGTCTCTTTCCACGATCTTTCCAGAAAAAGCATTTCCTCAAGCTCAGGCACGACCTGGCTGAACGATGTCTTAAGATGTTTTTTTTCGGATCTAATAACCAGCTTTCTTTCCGTAAGAACTATCTCAGGTACGTCAAAAACTAAAGACAAATGTTTATTCTTATTGTCCATACAGCCGCCGACAGCTCCTCTTTTCCATGGCATTCCTTCTATTATCCCTGAGCTGAAAAGATCGTCGCCCCTGTTGTCGATCAAAATGCCAAGACTTTCAGCATCCCTCCGGTTATCATAGACACCCATTCCCTGAACATTTTTATTTTTTGCGTCATAGCTGTCATCACCGCTGTCATCCAAAAGCATTCCTATCCCCCTGCTGTTTCCGGCCCCCTGACTCAGCCATTCCGCTTCATAGATATCATTCCCTTTAAAGTCGCGAAGGATTCCCACAGCGTAATCATGACCGCAGCCCTGGGACACCCCCCATGATTGGTAAAGATCATCTCCGTTTTTATCAAGCAGCACACCCACGGAAAGATGTACTCCTGCTCCCTGAGAATATCTTCTGGCTTCATAGGTGTCGTCCCCCGCAGTATCATAAAGTATTCCAAGGGCCTGCCAGTAAGCTGATCCCTGACAAAAGTAACTGCCTTTATAACTGTCGTTACCCTTGCCATTATAAAGGATACCGGCTCCGCCTGCCGCAAAGTTTCTGACCCCAAGCCCAAACCCCTGTGAATATGTCTGAAACGCCCCCTTTTTCTCTCTTATGTCAGGCACGGAATATCCGGATATAAAAGTATCATCTCCTTCTATATCAGCAAGAATTCCCACACCGTTAACATAACCCATCCCCTGGGCATAAAGATTTCCCCTGTAAACATCATCCCCTGCTGCATCATAAAGGATACCTATCCCGAAAGAAGCCGCGCCCTGGCAGAACAGATCTGCCAGATATCTGTCATCACCCTTAAGATCAGCAAGAATTCCCGCACCCATCAATCCGCAACCAAATGAAAATTTCTCTCCCAGGTAAAGGTCATCGCCCGCCATATCAAGAAGAAATCCAAGACCTAAAACCCCGGAACCGGGAAATGCGTTTCCGGCGGACTGGTAAATATCATCTCCCGCGATATCAATGATTATGTTTAAACCGAAGCACTTATCATACCTGTAGATATCATCGCCTCCGGCATCGATCAGTATCAGAGGCATCTCTCCCTCATACACATCATCACCTTCCGTTCCGACCTTGATACTTCCCAGCGGTGTGCGAATTGTCTTGCCGGAAATATTTGTCAGGTCTTCCTTTGAAAGATTTTCAGCAGCAAAATCAAGAGCTGACGCAACAGAATAACAGGCCTCTCCGATTCTTTTCACATTTACAGACCCTGAAAGCGCAAAAGCCTGTTCAATAAGGTCCTGGCTCTCTTTTCTACTGAGCCCGTCTTTTTTTCTGCCGTAAAAAAGAAGCTGTTCAAGCGTTTCCTTAATAAATGCTGTCTCATTATCATCCAGTTCTTTGAAAGCCTCCATAAAAAGAAGGTTTGCATGGGCAGCAGCAGAATAAACTTCTTCTAATACTCTGCTGTTCTCAAATTCAGGCAGAGAAATCAGCGTTTTTTTAATATCAGGCTGATCCGGCCTTTTGTCAAGCATCTCTCCGGCTAGGAAAACCATCCTTGAAATGCTTTTTTTCTTTTTTTCAAAGGTCTGATGAATATCCTTTTGAAATTTAAAAACGCTTATTGGAGATCTTAAATATCTTTCTGTCCGCTTTAAACAAAAAGAATTAGCTGTTTCCGGCCCGAAACTTACCTGCAGGTCATCTTTTTCAAGGAATAATTCATCCAGTACAACATCAAGAGATGTTTTTTCAACACCCTGCCCTTTTACATAAGGAGAAGTCACTGCACAGCCGCAAAAAAAGAGCAGCGTAAGCAGAAAAGGTAAATATTGGGATAAGCGTCCTTTTTTCATCAAAGATCTTTTCTTTTTAAACACCATTTAACTTTTTAACCAGCAGCAGTTTAAAAAAATCTTTCAACTATACATTTAATATATACTGACCCATAAAATGGTCAAGGCAAATTCATCGTTTTCCCTGAATTTATAAATATTTAAGCCGCGCCTTATAATTGTTTGATTTTAGGCATATAATCTGTTAGCTTGAAACTTAAAAATCAGTGCCGGTATTCCTTTGAATTATCAATATACACGCTGATTATTTCAAAAATCTCAACCCACAATTAAATAATAACTGTTTCAGGGGAGAGGAAAACATGGAAATAAAAAATCATAAGCTGTCTTTTGTCCTACCTGTTATCTTTTCAATACTGCTCTGCATATCCCAGCCTGCATCCGCGATTGGAATTCTTGACGCCCTGGGCAAATTTGATGCCAGTCTGAGTGAATTTAATCCGATCGGGCACTATCTTGTAGACCCCATTAACGATGCTGTACCCAGGCTGCATATCAGCGGATCTCTCCGCCTTGACACAGCTATAAATGTCCGGGGCAAGGACCACTCTGTGGGTGTGGGAAAAATAAACAAGGACTGGCGCGCACAAAAAATTGAATGGCTGGCAGAACTGGAAGCAACTTACAGATTTAATGACAACTGGGAACTGGCGGGTGTCACCCACTTTTTATATGATTCGGTCTACGACTGGGACAGCAGCCGGGGTCTGTATGCGGACAAGACCGACCGGACCTCACACTACTATCACCAGGGAAAACAGATCTTAAGAGAACTGTATCTCAAGGGATTCTGGGGCAATTTTGATATTTATCTGGGTAAACAGCAGGTGGTGTGGGGAAAAATGGAGGGACGTGTTCTTGACATCATCAACCCCATGGACTCAAGAGAATATGCAGCTGCAGAGTGGCAGGATGATTATGAATACAGACGAACCCCCCTGTGGATGGCAAACATAACTTACAACTGGGAACAGTCTTCTCTCCAGTTGTTGTGGATCCCTGATTATGAACCGAATTACGGACGGACCTTTGGAAGCGCCTACTTCTTTCCTTTTGCAGAAGTCCCATCCGTTGCACATTTTGCAAACTCCGATAAACCCTCTAACTCTTTTAAAGACCATCAGTGGGCAATACGCTACAATATCCAAAAAAATAACTGGGAATTAAGCTTTGTCTATTTTTACACCTGGGGTCTGGATGCCACAAATTTTAAGCGCAGATTCTTTTTAACCACCCCTGAAAAAGGCCTTATAAAACTCGAAGTCGAACCCAAATATACCCGCCAGCATAAATTCGGTTTTATGGCAGAAACCAGCGTTTTCTGGTTCGGCAAAACAATTGTTATCAGCAACGAACTGCTCTATGTGATGAACAATTATTACAGTGTCGATGATGAATCCCTGATGCCCTGGAGCCTTCAGGACGGGGTTAAAAAGGGAGACGACATCACTTTCGGCACCCGGTGGATGACCGCTTTTTTTGACGGCGAGCTAAATGTCATTGTACAGCCCATTTGCAGATATCTGGTAAACTATGACAAAAGCTATTCTTCCCCGGCATGGAATCAGAAACTTCTTTACGGCGCACTGGTTGTTCTGGCCAAAGAGTATGAATTTACCAACAACCGTTTAAAAACCATACTTTTTGTCCATGGATATTTTAATGCACACCCCTCTGAGCAGGAAGGGTATCGCGCACTTTTTGAGGTTAGATGGAGAGTCTCGGACTACATCACCACCAAGCTTTACTACGAATGGTTTAATGGTGACCGCAACGGCGCATATGGTTCATATGATAAGTATGACAATGTGGGTTTTTACATAAAATACGAATTCTAGGGAAATATTCTTGAAAAAACCTCTTTTTTATTCTTTAATTTTAATTTCTTTCACGATACTATTTGCTGCCTGCACGCAGACTGAGCAGGAATCTCCTCTTTTATCTTCAAAAGAAAATCCCAACTGGCAAAAATTTGATCTCCCGGGCTTTCACAGTACCTATTCTCTTGCTTTTCCGGAAAAAGGTACCGGTTTTGCCTCAGGAGAAAGGGGAAAGTTCTATACCTTTATTAATAATGCCTGGACGGTCAGTGCTATCCCCTCAAAAGAACAGATATTTTCCATTGCCTTCACATCAGACAAAAAAGGCATGGCTGTGGGGTCTGCAGGCACGATTCTCATCTATGAAAACAAGGCTTGGACAAAAGCCCCCTCTGATACCTGGCTGGATATCATGGATATTTTTTTAATAGATCAAAGTGAGGGCTGGGCTGTCGGTGAAAACAGCACTCTTTTTCATTATAAAAACAGCATTTGGAAAAAAGTCACTGCCCCTGAGCTGGGATATCTCACCCGGGTATTTTTCACCGCACCCGATAATGGATGGGCCGTTGGAAATAACGGCCTGATCCTTCATTATAACGGCACATCATGGATAAAAGCCGATTCACCGACAAGCCATAACCTTTACGGCATTTATCTCACCTCCAAAAACGAGGGATGGGCTGTCGGTGCATTTGGAACAATACTTGTGTTAAAAAACGGAAAATGGAAACCCGCTGAAAGCCCGGTTGAAAAGCATTTGCTGGATATCCATTTCACCGAAAAAGGACAGGGGTTCATAGCGGGCGCTTCCGGAACAATACTTGTATATAAAGACAAGAACTGGCAGGAAGTTTTCTCCCCCACGGAAAAGTCCCTTTACGCAGTAAGCTCTGACCCTGACAGTAACCTGTGGGTCACCGGCAAAGGCGGAAAGATATTTAAAATAAAGATCAGCAATATATAAAAATAAACCATAATAAAAATCCCCAAACCCGGAGGACGTATTATGTGCAAAAAAACAGCGATTATTTCCAAAACCCTGATTCTATTAATACTGCTGGCGCTTGTTACAGGCACAGGTTTTGCCGGCATAAACAAGACCTGGAAAACCGTTGAAGAAATGACAAAAGAAGAACTCGCGGATTGGAAAATCGATCCGGGCTGGTCCACGGACACACCGCGACATAAGGATTTTCCCTACCTTCCAGCTGAGATCTATCCTTTTGAACCGCCTTTCACAGGCGAACAGATCACCTTTCTGGCTGAAGATATTATTTTCCCGGGAAGAGCATGTAAAAACGAAGGGGCGCATGTTGCAGCCGTGAACAAACGGGGGCATATGCTCCAGTTCTCATATATGTTTAAAACAAAGTTCTACTACAACGGCTTTGCTGAAAAGCTTTATAAATTACAGCCGGGAGATATAGAAGTTAAGCATTTACTGGTATGGGATTTCCCCCCGGAAGAACGTGGCCGGGGACTTTTGCTCCAAGACTTAAAAGATACGCCGGACTCATCACGGGAGCAGGAACGATGGATGTACTACAACTCTCTGAGAAGAGTAAGGCGCGTTCAGGGCGGCTCTGGGCAGGACAATCTGCTTGAGACCGATTTCACCTATGATGATGATATTATGCGTGACACCTGGGAACACAACCACAAAATAATCGGCATTGACACTATTTATGAAAACAACGGACGAAATAAGTTTATGGGAGAAAAGGGTCCCTACACTTCTGACGGCGGAGTAGAGTGCTATGTCGTACTTTCAACACCGGGCACCCCATGGTGCAACCGTGATGATTACTACCTTTCACAATGGGTGACCTGGTATGACCGTTATACTTTTGCCGCCGTAAGAATTGAGCAGTGGGACAAAAAAGGGAACCTGGTGAAAATTCACGGCAAATGCTATGACAACTGGGAGAAAATGTCAAAACAGCCCCGTGACAACCGTGATCAGCTTTCAAGATTGGAATGGTACGCCTGGGACCTCGACATAGACCATGAGACCTGGGCTCGGATCAATCCTCCCTCTCTTTATAATGCGGACTGTCCTGAAAATATTTTTACAGTGCGGGCAATGAAACACCAACGGGCGTGGCGTGACGACATGAAAAATGTTCCCCGCCTGAAACACCCGGACGAACTTCCGCCCCACCCGCCGCTATGGCAGGATAAGTTCCCGGATAACCGTAAGGTCATTATCCCGGATGATTTAAAGAAGAAGATCAGCAGCGAAAAAAGAAAAAGATGGCTGTGGCAGTAAACAGAAGCATAGCGCAGAGGGCATGGCGCATAGAAACATAAAACATATCATAAAATTCAGGTTTCAAGATTTAGAAATATGGAAGATGGCAATTGATATTTCAGACAGCCTTGAGACTAAACATTTGTATAGATTTTCAGGACAACTACGTGGCGCCGGAATGAGCATCGCAAATAATATTGCAGAAGGGTCTGGATCCTTTTCAAAGAAAGAATTTGTTCAGTTTTTAAATATCGCTAAAAAATCAAGTTTTAAAAATGCTAACATTCTTATCCTGATAGCAAAATGAAAAATTACTTCAGAGCAACAACTTAATTTTCTTTTAAAAGACCTTGATCATTTAAACATAAAAACAAATAACTTTCAAAAAACACTTAAAAATATGCCTTAAGCTCTATGCTCTTTGCACCATTATTATTAAAACATGACTTGTGTTTTTCATGACTGAACAGTTTTTATAACCCATAAAATTAGATCTTTTTAGAAAACTTATGTCCGACAAATTCGCTCACCTTATCATCAAATACAGGCTGCCATTTCTGATAGCTATCATACTTGTTTCACTGCCCATGCTCTGGCTCGCACGCACAAGCAGGCTAAGTCACAAAGCCGGACATATCCTTCCATGGGGTCATGACAATGTCAACCTGCATATAGAGATGAGCAAGGTCTTTGGGCGCAGCAACCTGGTGGCTGTTACCCTGCGCACAGAAAAAGACGACATCTTCAACATCGACACCCTTGGAAAAATACACCGCATTCAAAAAGCCGTTGAACTGATGGACGGCGTGGTAAAATACAATATCTACTCCATTGCTTCCAGAAAGTTAAAATACTTAAACACAAGCACTGATCCCGACGGAATAATGCTGCTTTCAGCAGAAAACTTTGATGACCTGCTGCAAAAAATCCTTAAGGGAGACAACAAGCTGCTGGATAACTACCGTAAAAACATCCTGAACGATGATAATATCTACGGCACACTGGTATCCCGGGACCTGAAAGGGGCTGTTGTTATTGCCAGTTTTAAGTACGAAGAAGACTACCAGTATATTTTTAAACACCTGAAAGAAGTCACCGCAAAAGAAACCGATGACCAGACTGAATTTCATCTTGTGGGCAGACCCATTATGCTCGGGTACATCCATCAGTACATGTCCAAGATCCTATGGATATTCGGACTGGCTCTCCTGGTTATGGTCATACTGCTTTACAGTGATTTTAAGCGTAAACGCGCTGTTATCCTGCCGCTTGTTGCCGGTCTGCTGGCCGTAGCCTGGGGCATGGGGATCCTGGCTCTGACCGGATTTGAAATGGATGTCTTAAGCATAACGGTTCCCTTTCTTGTGCTTGCTCTTTCACAGGGCCACTCCGTACAGATAATGCAGCGCTACTACGAAGAAGCACGCGATCATCTGGATGCAAAAACAGCCAGTCAACATGTAATCGCCACTTTACTGCTTCCCGCAAGTACGGCTATTTTAACTGACAGTATCGGTTTTATTTCCCTTGCACTGCTGCCTTTTCCGATCATCCAGACCATGGCAATCGTTGCAGCCGCCGGGATCCTTTCAATCTGGATAACCAATTTTATTTTTATACCGATTATTCTCTCTTACCTTACCATTCCCACAACAGAGGAGCTTGAACGCAAAACTGAATCCGGATTTCTGTTGAAATTTCTTGAGATGTTCGGCCGGGCAACTGCCGGCGGAAAAAGCAGAACAAGGATACTCGCATGCGCAATGGTACTCTTTGTAGCGGGATGTTTTGCCGCAACAAAACTTCAGGTCGGAGAGCAGCAGCCGGGATCTCCAAATTTCTGGCAGGATTCCGAATATAATATCGGAGACCAGGTTCTAAACGAGCATTTCGCAGGCACGAACCTGTTATGGATATACCTGGCAGGAGAAGATCAGAAAGACATTCTTAAACCCGAAATAATCACCTACTTTAACAACCTGCAAAGATACCTTGAAGAACGTAAAGAGATCAACTACACCCTCTCCTATATCGAGTCACTCAAAAAAGTAAATGCGGCTCTCCACAACAATGATCCACGCTGGGAAATACTGCCCAAGGACAAGATAGGCGCATGGGAATGTCTTGAACTGGCCATGGGAGATCCTGAGGAAAGAAGAGACTGTTTTGAACTTGACCTCCGTCAGGCAAACATCAGGGCTTTTGTCAGCGATCACACCGGAAACACCATTCGAAGCCTTATGAAAGACATAAGGTCATATGCCGGGAAAAACATCCCTGAAGGCCTTACGATTAAAATGGCTGCCGGCCTTATCGGTATTTATGAAGCTGTGCTGGATGAGATCAGCCGTGCCCAGATAAAAAATATTCTTTTCATGTTTGCAGCCGTTTTTCTCTGCACCGCAATTGTTTTCAGATCTTTTACTGCCGGACTTATTGTCCTGGTCCCCCTGATCTTCGGTAATGTCATCACCTTCGCTGTAATGGCGCTTTCAGGAGTAGGGCTGTTTATCTACACCCTTCCCATCTCGGCTCTGGGTATTGGCGTCGGCATCGACTATTCCCTGTATATCCTCACCCGGATGAAAGATGAACTTCACAGCAATCCTCTTGAAGCGGCATATACCCAGACGTTTAAAACAGCCGGCAGGGCTGTTGTCTTTACCGCACTGACCGTCACAACCGGCGTTATCATGCTTTACATTTCTGAAATGCGTTTCCAGGCAATTCTTGGCGTTATGCTCGGCATCATCATGATGGCAAACATGATAAGTGCTCTGTTTGTACTGCCCTCCCTTATTTCTCTTATCAAACCCGGATTCCTTTTCAAAAACAATATTCAAACCCGCTAGCCGCCATAAAAAAAAGATCCTACTTTCCTGGAACGGGGGCAAAGATGCGCACTGGCGCTATATGCACTTAAAAACAGCCCTGAACATGAAATAACATCACTTTTTACTACAGTAACAAAAGATTATGACCGAATAAGCATGCATGGTATAAAGAGATCTTTGCTTGAAAAACAGGCCGCTAACTTTACAAAAGGAAAAACAGTCCTGCGTGAGAACAGGTTCAATTTCTGTGGCCTGACAGAGCAGGACTAAAAATCAAAACTTTCTATTAATAAATCTTTATGGAAACCATAGCACTGCCCTGCTTTAACTCAACAAGCGAGTTTTTTTTACTCATTTTTAAACAGCTGCTGAGATCTGTCTCCTTAAAATTTGTCCATCCCGCAAATAAGCTCCTGCCTGATTTCAGGGAAAAACTTATCCTTGCCATCACCGGCATCAACAACTGCGCCCACTTTTCTTTTCTACATACCCGAATAGCCATTGAGAACGGGGTTAAAATAAGCGAAGTCAAAAGACTACTTGAAGGGAACCTGGGGACCTTTCCAAAGGATGAAGCCGCCGTCCTGTTATATGCAAGACACTGGACAGAAACAAAGGGAAAGGTTTCATCTTTAGAACGCAAAAAAGTAATAGATTTTTTCGGGCCCCGGGAAACAAAATTACTGGAGTCTGTCATAATGTCTGCACATTTTTCAAATCTGTGCAGCAACACTGTCATCGCTTACAAAGAAAAAATGCCGGAGCACAGTTCCTTCATTTTATACCTGCTATCATCACCAACAGCCGCTTTTATAAAAAAGGAAGCAGCTAAAATTGAATAATATGTGAAAGCCTGAACTTAATTGTGAGAATATGCATCAACCCATTTTTAGATAACTGGAGTTTTATAAATGGCAAAAAAACCGACCTATGAAGAATTGGAACAAAGGATCCTGGAACTGGAATTTTCAGAAACCATACATAAGAAAAGTGAAAATGAGCTTGATAGATTTTTCAACCTTTCTCTCGACATGCTATGCATCGCGGATACGAACGGATATTTTAAGCTTGTAAATGATTCCTTCGAAAAAATACTGCGCTATTCAAAAAAAGAGCTTTATGAGCATCCTTTCATCCATTTTGTTCACCCTGACGATGTAGATTTAACCATGAGCGCTCTCGACCAGTTATCACACGGGAGCCCGGTTACCTACTTTGAGAATCGTTATCGCTGTAAAGAGGGGTCATACAAATGGCTGGCATGGACTTCCATGCCTGTTGCCAAAGAAGGAATAACTTACGCTGTCGCCAGAGATATCACTGAGATTAAACAGACAGAAAAACTTCTAAGAGAAGACCATGCCGGGCTAGAAAAACGGGTAAAAGAACGTACTGACGAACTGCAGGCAACAAACGAACAACTGAAGAAGGAAATTGAAGAACGAAAACAGAAAGAAAAAGCAATGCAAAACGCCAATAAACTTTTAGAGATTATCATCAATAACATCCCAAACCAAATTTTTTGGAAAAATCTTCAGCTGGTCTATCTGGGATGTAACCAGCGTTTCGCTGACGTTACCGGCATGGTTACACCGCAGAACGTTATAGGAAGGACTGATTATGAATTTGACCGCAAGAATGACCATGCTGAATCATACAGGGAATGGGACGAAAAAATATTACGCTCGGGTAAGGCAATTATTGATCTGGAAGAATCATTCCATACGTCTGAAGGCATAGCCGGGACAGTTCTTACCAGCAAAGTACCCCTTCATGACGAAAAGGGCGAGGTATTCGGGCTGCTTGGCATCTGCACTGACATTACCGATCGCAAAAAAGCCGCTGATGAGTTAAATACCGCAAAAGAAGCTGCGGAGCAGGCGGACCAGGCAAAAAGCAACTTTTTGGCCAACATGAGTCATGAAATACGTACGCCCCTGAATGGCGTGATCGGTTTTCTGGATATGCTTATTGATACCAGCCTTGATGAAGAACAAAAGGATTATGCCATTACATCCAAACGCAGCGGTGAGTCCCTGCTGTCACTGATAAACGATATTCTTGATTTTTCCAAAATTGAAGCCGGGAAAATTGATATGGAAGAGATTGATTTTGATTTAGAAATATTGGCATTTGACATCTGTGAACTCGTCCGGCCCAAAACGAAAAAAAATGTGGAAATCCTATGCAGGATTGGCGACAATCTGCCCGCGCGGGTCAAAGGCGATCCGTATCGTTTCAAACAGATTTTAACAAATCTGATGGGCAATGCTGCAAAATTTACCCATACCGGCGAAATAGAACTTTTCATTGAAGCTGAAGAGAAACAAAACGGGCAGATCAACGTCCATACTCAAATCAGGGATACAGGTATTGGAATTCCGCAGGATAAGTTTGATTCAATTTTTGAAGCATTTCATCAGGCCGACGAATCTACAACAAGAGAGTACGGAGGGACTGGGCTTGGGCTGTCTATTTGTAAAAAGATAGCCGAACTTATGGGAGGGGATATCTGGGCTGAAAGCAGTGAGGGACAGGGCAGTATCTTCCATTTTAGCGCCTTGTTTAAACAGCCTGAGAAGAAACAGGCAAGACGATTTACACCGCTATCGCTTTCCGGCAAAAAGGGCCTGATTGTAGATGATAACAGCACAAATCTTGAGATTTTGTCCCATGTCCTTGAGTCTGCAGGAATGACCGTTGTGGGATTTTCGAACGGAGAAGAAGCGTTAAAAGCAGTCAAAGACAAATTAAACCGAGACCCTTTCGACATCTGCATCCTTGATATAATGATGCATGGAATGAACGGCTACCATCTGGCGAGGAACATTCGTTCAACAGCAGGAAACAGCGTCCCCATGATTGCCTTTTCTTCTTCGGGTGAAAAAGGCAGTGCAAGTGAGTGTCACGAAGCAGGCTTTAACGGGTTCTTGCCGAAACCTATCAACCGTATCAAACTACTAAAAATGATGGGGAGGTTGTTAAGTCAAACAACTGACAAGGGGGCAATAACAGAGAAAGAATCCAGCCTGGTAACCCAGTATTCTCTGCAGGAAGATGCGAAGCAGTCAACCTCCATTCTGCTGGCCGAAGACAATCCCGTTAACGTGAAACTTGCTGTCAAGCTGCTGACAAAAGCGGGATACAGCGTTGATATTGCCAATAATGGAAAAGAGGCTGTTGACATATTTTCAGCAAACCCGGAAAATTACGATATTATACTTATGGATATCCAGATGCCGGAGTTGAGCGGGTTTGATGCTTCAAGAATGTTAAGGGACAAAGGATTTAACCAGATCCCTATAATTGCCATGACTGCACATGCGATGAAAGGCGACAGAGAAAAATGCCTGGCAGCAGGGATGAACGATTATCTTTCTAAACCGGTCAAGCGTGAAATTGTCTTTGAAATGTTAAAAAAGTGGGTCATCTAAACGGTATTTTAAAACGAACAAAATCCGGTTTTAGCCTGGGTGTTTCACGAAAACCCCGCATTTTAAGCGGGGTCGAACGATACAATCCATAACATCAAACTTAATGACCGGAATCCCTGCCTTGCAGGCGGGGAGAATTACTTAACCGGGCAAAAGCCTCTTTAAAAAATACTCAGTAATTAAAAAAACCAAAGATATCTTCTTTCCATCTAAGTAAAAATAATATATTCTTTTTTTAGTATTGTGACAATCAAAGATCTTTATCGCCTATGTTGACTTTTATCCACCCCTGAGTTATTAAGTATACCAGAGAGACTGTCGAAAAACCCCGGGGCGTGAATGCGGTTATAAAAACGGCCTTTGAGAATGTCCCAGGATCGACGTTCTTGAACAGGGGCTTGAGGTTTGATACCCTATATTTGTTCCTAGTATTATGAAATGGACTTTTTCGACAGTCTCTGTAGTTATGTTAATTCTGGCAGAGAGTCTTCAAAAACCAGTACAAATCCCCAAATAATTTAATATTCCTTGAATGTAGCGGTTTTATAGCCTCCTGAAAAATGGAGTCTCATCATCAAAAATAATACGCTGATGTTGTCTAATTTATCCAGGCAATAATCTTCTTTGCCAAGATAATAATCTTCTTTGCCAAGATAATAATCTTCTTTGCCAAGATAATTTACTGACTCCCGGCTCTCCCAAATTATCTCCACCCATTTATTGTTTTCACAACCCATTGAATTAACTTAATCTTATTTTGAGAACCAACTCTTCTAAGGCTGTGGCATTATTCTTGCTGATATTTAGGTGATAAAGATAAAAATCTCTGGTTTGGGATCAACATTGCTTTTTCATTTGATCTCTAAAAATATTACAATTATTAAACAATAAATTTAAAAAAAGGATATAACCATGCTCAACAAAAATTCAGGGCAGTATTGTGATGTAGAAAAGGGCGATGGTGTCACCCGGCGTTATTTCATAAAAATGTTCACCGGAACAGCTGTATATGTTTCTTTATCGCCATGGTTGTTGGGTGGCAGCGGCTGTGGTTACTGTGTCTCAAGATACCCCATTGATTCAACGGTTGTTAAGACAACCCAAAGGATGATTACCTTTCCGTATATCAAGCCTTCTGAAACACCCCCTTCTGGAAAGATGCCTGACCCGGCTGACCCGGCGACAAGCCCCAATGGCGGAAACGCTCTGACCTGGGATGAGCTTAGCCAGGTTTCGGAATATGACCAGCGGGGATATGGTCAGTGGGAATATCTGGAGCAGCCCCTGATGATCGTTTCGCGGATGGATATCATGCCCACCGGTTATGAAGCGCCACCCAATGAAACAAATACAAAGCTGGTGAACTTCTTTGCCATGACCGATGTCCATCTCACCGACAAGGAAGCACCCAACCAACTGATTTTCCTTCAGCAATCGAATCCGGGGTTTTCCGGAACAAACACATCTATCTACTCGGGGGTCATGCCCTATACCCCTCATGTTTTTGATGCGGCCATTCAGACTGCAAACGCCCTGCATAAAGAAAATCCCTTTGATTTTTTTATCTCTTTAGGAGATGTGTGCAATTCGGGCATGTATAACGAACTGAGGTGGTACCTTGACATCATTGACGGCAAGGTCATTACCCCCAGTTCCGGTGCTCACCTCGGCGCAGATACCGTTGACTATCAGAAGCCGTTCAAGGCAGCGGGGCTCGACAAATCGATACCGTTCTATCAGACCCTGGGGAATCATGACCATTTCATGATCGGTTCCTTTCCTGTCTATGAATCCGGCCTTGAGGATTCATACATCAGCGATACGGTCTGGTCGGTGCCGAGCGAATTGCTCACTCCGGCTGGCAAATTCCCGGCCCTGTTCGATAAAAATGATTTGACGGATTCAAGCTTACCGCAGTTTTATCAAGGAGTCATCGACGGCTCAACCCCTGACGGCACCATTATCAACTCAGGACCAGTAGGGAATTACAGTACCCCGCCAAAAGTTACAGCTGATACCGACCGCAAATTCCTGCGCAGAGCAGAATTTATCCAAGAATTCCTCAAAACAACGACCAGCCCGGTGGGTCATGGGTTCAACCTGGTTTCATCCAACTCGAATTTTCATTTGGTACCGGATGATGAAAGAGCCGGCTTTGCCTGTTACAGCTTTGAGCCCAAGACCGATGTGCCGCTCAAGATTATCGTGCTGGACAATACCCAGCGGGAAGACGACGATTCAGTCGATATCCACGGCCACGGATTTCTTGATGATACTCGCTGGGCCTGGCTGCAAGCCGAACTTGATGATGGCCAGGCAGCCAATCAGCTGATGATCATCGCCGCCCATATCCCCATTGCGGTTGCCAATATAGGCACTGAGTTGGAATGGTGGAGAGGTGCCGATGCCGATGAATCAGCCACGATGACCAACGCTGTGGACCTGACCGGACTTGTCAATAAACTTCAAAGCACCACCAACCTGTTAATGTGGATTGCCGGACATCGTCATGTCAATCATGTCAAGGCTTTTGTATCACCAGATCCGGACGCTGAGCCTGAAAAAGGTTTCTGGCAGGTTGAAACCTCCTCTTTGCGTGATTTCCCGCAACAGTTCCGCACCTTCGAAATTTTCCTCAACAGCGATTACACGGTTTCAATTGAGGCGGTGAACGTTGATCCGGCCTTTGCAGAGGGGACGCCAGCAGAAAAATCCAGAAGGAATGCGATTGCCGCCCAACAGATAGTTCATACCGGTTTAAACGTGGGTTTTGCTAACTACGAGACAATTAATGGGAATCCCTTGCCAACTATGGATCCGTCAAGGGACCAAAGTGGTGACCAACTCGATGGGAGCGGTGGGGTTCCCGACCCATCCATCAAATATCCTGATCTAACATCCCAGGGGATTCCGTACAATGCATCTTACAATGCCCGGCTGTACAAGCAGTTGAGTCCAGCCATGAAGGCACATATGCAGACGCTGTTTCCAGTGGTGTAACTAGATATAACTTGAGTTCCGGGTTGATTTCAATCATATTAATATATCAACAAACCTATAGTAACTACTATAATTTATGTGGAAATAGAAAACCAATAACATTTTAAAGGATGGGAAGCATGAATATTTTCAATTTTACTAAGGCCGTTCTTTTTGCAACGACCTTAATTCTTTCTGGCTGTGGTGACTGCGACAATCTAAACACACCTTTAAACGCTGAGGATATCAACCTGATCTTTGTAACTAGTCCAGATTTGGCCTACAATGACCCCGGAGATATCGACACCGACACGGCAAATCTCACTGGCCAGGGGCTTCAGCGCTCACTCCAGATGGCAACATTTCTTAAGCAGCAGGTTCTTGGTGAAAAAAATGTCAACGCCATTTACACCCTCTCACCGATGACCCATCTGCAGACCGAAAACAAATATCCGGATATGGTGTCCATTGGCTACATTCAACAGTTTGCACTTCTCAACCAGAACACTCTCCTCATTGATGATAATGGGACCAACTATACCGCCAATAGCTACCCGCTCAATGTTTCATATCCTTCTGAAGAGTCACTGCCAAACGGAGTCGCTAAGCCAAGACATGGATACAACGATAATTGCAGCGGACTGGACTTTAACAACACTGGTGGTGTCAACGATGTATTAGTCTCTGCTATCATCGAAAAAGAAACCCCGGGATATTACGTCTTTTCTGCTCCTTGGGAGACCATCGATGCCTTACTATCAACCCTCAATGAAGATCAAGGTTATAACCTTGATCTTCCGGCGACCTATCTGGGGGCGAATCATGTCTATGCTATCTCCTTATCGACGCAGGGAAATGCCAGTCTGGTTCATTACTACAGCAATCTGACACCGCCTGACACCTACCCTGTGCTCCCCTCAGCGGTAGCAAGTGCTGAATGCACTAACTCGCAGCAGTCTTATTTCTACACATCTCGTAGTGAAGGGGTCGATGGCGTCACGATCCCATCGACCATTAACAAAAACCAAACGATATATATCGTCCGCCACGCCGAAGCACATCCAAATGAAAATTTTAAATTCGAAAACGGCAATTTTGTCGCTGCAGGTCAGTGGCGCGCGCTGGAACTTGCCAACACCTTAAGCGGCGTAATAAATCCAGATATGGTCTATTCAATAGATCCAGCACAGTGGTTTCGGGCCCCGGTAGGTAAAATAAATGTTTCATATGTTCGGCCATCGTTGACGGTGTTGCCCTATGCGATTGCCAACCATCTGCCTTATTCGCTGGCCTCAAGTTTCAACATTACGGACCCTAACGTAGCCGAACTCGCCAGTGATTATTTCTTTACCGGCGGCATGCTCTCTAATCTAACCATCCTGCTGGGGTGGGAGTCGGGTCGCATTAGACCGTTTATCAATGCTCTTCTTTCCAGCTATGGAGGTGACAGCACCCTCCTGCAGATTCCGACTGAAGATTTGGATAACAATGGTTGGCCGGCTGACGATTATGACACCATCTGGACCATAACGATTGATGGTCAAGGTAATTTGACTGTGGATAATGCCCTCTGTGAAGGCATAGACTCTACGCTGTTGCCAGCGACAGCGCCTCAATTTTGAAATGGTTACGGTAGGGATGGCTAAATTCGCGAACTTTCTTTGTCTATAATGATTTATTTACGAATGACGCATCAACTTAACTACGTAAAGGATGTCATCGTACCTTGCTTTTAATTATGCTATGCGTTCTCAAGCTAAAAGATTCACTATGATGACCTTTAAAGGTCGGTACCTAGGAAAACAAAATAAGGACAATAACAACAGAAAATGCTACCATCAGACCAAGTAAAATCTGGCGATTTGAAGTTGTCCCATGGGACACCTGTTATCACATTAAAGACATGCGGTTATGCGAAGATAACTATTCATCTAGGGGGTGACTGAAAATCTTCGTGTCGGCAGATCGATTCTGTCTCTTGAAACCATTAATATCAAGGGGTTACGCTTAACGGTGTAGCCCCTTATTATTTTTAGGTAACCCCATCGGCATTTTTATACATATTCTGCTTATCAATAGTCGGATCTTTACTTTTGGAAAAGGTTTTTGCTGCGATTCACCAGTTCTTCAGAACTAGTGCATTGTCATGACTAAATATACGGGCTAATGTACCGATATATTCCTCATAAAGATAACACTTAAATTCTGGGGGATGACAAATCCTGAATTCGTATAATAAGTGCATAACCTCTGTAGGTAGCTGGTACTAAAACACCTTTGAGAAAAAAAAGACTTAGGTGTATTTTGAAAAGAGCTACCAAACTATTTTTGGAGGTTATAGACATAAACAGGCTAATCATCAGTTCGTATTGACCGACAAAGCCAATGGTGGTGAACTTTATAAGCATTTGCATCACCAGGGCAAAATATACCGAAAGCGTTGCGGATCAGCTCACAATCGCTCAGGTATTCCCAATCGTGTAGATATTGACGAACGTCCTGTTGAGGCCAATAATCGTGAACGTATTGGTGACTGGGAAGCTGATACTATTATTGGTAAAAACCATAAAGGTGCTATTTTGTCACTATTGATGACAGAAAATCGAAACTTCGCCTTGCAGCGCCATTACCAGGCAAAAAAGCGCAATACGTTAAAGAGGCAATGATTGCATCGTTTTCTCCTTTGATGGTTAGATAGAAACGACTCTAGAAAATATTTCCAGCGGAATAAAGCTTTAATTAAATGAGGATTTAAGGCAGAATTAAAGAAATAAAACTGGAATAAAATGAAGTTAAAAGGAGGCTTTATAAAAGCCTCTTTCTGAATTAAATGAATAAAATATTCACAACATAATTAAACACGCTACATAACGTGCCATTTCTTTGACTTTGTTTTCTCCGAAAATGATCCCATATTACATAGAATAGCGTTTTATCAATAATTGCGCCTTACCAGACGCACAAAAAAGAATAAATCAAATTCTTTCGTCAGGTTTACGGAAAGAAATTACCTTATGCAATGATTGATAAAATGATGAA
>Ga0222626_1000615_pt1 | contig 19401 bp, 15 predicted proteins | sample AntAcemetageno91_FD_179862 | JGI IMG/M metagenome (GOLD analysis project Ga0222626, IMG submission 179862) | Saline water microbial communities from Ace Lake, Antarctica - #91 | ecosystem: Environmental > Aquatic > Non-marine Saline and Alkaline > Saline | place: Antarctica: Ace Lake | collected...
AGACCCTTTTTTGTTTGTTTTCAGCAGGAGATAAGTGATATTATCCCTCAGATGAGAGGGGAATCAACCTGATCGGTTTTGGAGGAAAATTATGCATTATAACACAGCGGTAAGGGCCTATGCGTCCAAACGAATTGAGGAGATCGAGTCTGCGGATATCATTATGGGCATCCCTTGTTTCAATAATGAACAGACCATTGCCCATGTGATCCGGATGGTAACCCACGGCCTTGCCAAACACTACAAAGAGAAAAGATGCGTGATACTCATTGCCGATGGCGGATCTACGGATGATACCAGGGAGGTGGCAAAGGATTTTGAGATCAAGCCGTGGCAGGAAAAAGTGGTCACCATCTACAGGGGACCTGGGGGGAAGGGAACTGCGCTCAGGTCTGTATTTGAAGCAGCCGTGCGTCTTAAAGTAGGTGCGTGTGCGGTAGTGGATTCAGATCTTCACAGTATTACCCCTGACTGGGTGCAATACCTGCTTGATCCCGTGCTTACCAAAGATTACCAGTTTGTGGCTCCGGTCTATCTCCGACACAAAAACGACGGGACCATTACAAACAACATCGTGTATAACCTCACCCGGGCCCTTTACGGCAGGCGTATCCGCCAGCCCATAGGCGGGGACTTTGCCATCTCAAGGGACGTGGCAGAATTCTATACAGAGCAGGATGTATGGGAGACGGATGTTGCCAGGTATGGGATAGATATATGGATGACCACCAATGCCATCACCCAGGACTTTCGTATCTGCCAGTCGAATTTAGGAGTCAAGATTCATGATGCCAAGGACCCTGGAGAGCACCTTGGACCCATGTTCCGGCAGGTACTCTGGACCATCTTCTCTCTTATGGAGCGACATGAGAGTTACTGGAAAGGGATCAGGGATAGCCATCCGGTGGAAGTCTTCGGGTACGAGGGATATGTGGAGCCAGAACCTGTAATAGTTAATTTGGAGGGAATGATCGACCACTTTAAAACCGGCTTCCAGCAATTTTCTGCACTCTGGAAGGACATTTTTTCTGAGGCTTGTATAGATGCAATCGAGAATGCTGCAGATATGGATTCAAGCCAGTTCAACCTTCCCACCGATGCATGGGTCCGGATTCTTTACGAATTGGCGGCCACCTTTCACTCCTGGAGCGTCAATCGCTACAAACTCGTTGATCTGATGACTCCCCTCTATTACGCAAGAGTCGCCTCATTTGTCCGACAAAGCTGGGAGATGTCGTCTCAGGAGGCAGAGGATTTAGTGGAAGAGCAGGCACTGAAATTTGAAAAACAAAAGGACTACCTTATTCAGATCTGGGATCAGAAATCAGCTCAAGCGTCCGAGGCATGAAAGAGACAATCCTGTGGAGGACAGATGAAGATAGCCGTTGTTTATAACCGGGAAAGTGAGAACGTGATCAACCTGTTCGGCATTCCCAACAGGGAGAAATATGGCAAAAAGGCCATCAAGGCGATAGTGGATGGTCTCAAGAAGTTTGGACACCAGATGAAGGCGATCGAGGGGGACAAGGACCTGATCAGGAAGCTTGAGGTCTTCATGCCCAAGGTGCTTAAGGGGGAACTGCCCGGAATGGTCTTTAATCTTTCCTATGGCATACAGGGCCAGGCCCGGTATACACATGTACCCGGCATATTGGAGATGATAGGTATTCCATACGTGGGATCAAATCCCTTGGCTCACTCTTTAGCCTTAGACAAGGTGGTTGCAAAGATGATTTTTCGGCAGCAGGGTCTACCCACGCCGGATTTCGCGGTCCTGGACGCCCCGGGATTCGTAGCGCCGGATTTGCCTTATCCCCTGATTGTAAAGCCAAAAAACGAAGCAGTTTCCATGGGCATAAAGGTGGTAAGGGACGAAAAGGAACTTAGAAAAGCGGCCCAGTTTATTTTTGACACTTTTCAGCAACCGGTCTTAGTCGAGCAATATATTCAAGGCCGGGAAATCAACGTAGGTCTGCTGGGGAATAGCCCGCCGATCTCCCTCCCCCCCTGTGAGATCGTTTTCGGAGAGGGTGGCCCGGCCATTTATACCCTTGAGGACAAAAAGGGCGAATCAGGCCGCGAGATCAAATGGCTTTGCCCAGCGCCCATAGGAGATGAACTGACTCAAAAAGCCCAGGAGATCGCTGTCCGGGCCTTTTCCTCCCTCGGATGCAATGACTGTGCCCGTGTAGACATGCGTCTGGATTCCGAAGGCAATTTTTATATCCTTGAAATAAACAGCCTGCCCAGCCTGGGAGAACACGGTTCATATACCATTGCGGCAAAGGAGATGGGTCTGGACTTCCCGGATCTCGTGAATAGCATGGTTGAAACGGCCAGCGCCAGATATTTTGGCACCCCAAAGCCTCCCGGGTTATCCGCGAGAGACACCGATCTTGGGACCCTCATTTTCTCCTATTTAGCCAAACAGAGAGACCTCATGGAGCGTAAATTAGAGGAATGGGTATCGGTCCCAAGCCGTACATTTGATCCTGTGGGAAACAGAGCAGCAGCAAGAAAGCTTGAAAAGCAGTTGAATGAGATGAAGATGAAGCCGGTCACGGGCCTTACGGATAGACGCCGATCTGTGTGGACATGGGAAACCAGGGCGGGTCTGGATGGAGGAACCCTCTTTATCGGCCATTTAGATACCCCATTGGAACCGAATGTCCCGACCCAACTCTTCCGGCGCGAGCCTGAATGGCTCTATGGTGAAGGGATAGGAATATCACGCGCGCCCTTGGTGATGATCCAATTCGTTCTCCGCTCGTTGAGACATTGTCGTGTGCTTCAAAAGCTCCCCATAGGTGTCTTATTCTATCTTGACGAAGGAAGAGACTGCCGGAACAGTGCTGACATCATTCATGAAGCAGCGTCAAAGGCACGGCGTGTAGTTATCTTACGACCGGGGTCAGTAGGTGATAAGGTAATCATCCAGCGCAGGGGGCAGAGGAAATATCAACTGATTGTGGAAGGTAAACCAAAACGTCTTGGTCAGCACCAAAAGACCCCGGATGTCCTCTTATGGTTCTGTGAAAAGCTCCAAGAGCTTTCCGGTCTTTCATCACGAAAAAACCGGATCTCCCTATCGGCAGTGGATATCAAGACAGATGTCTTCCCCATGTTGCTGCCCCATCGTGTGACGGCCAACCTTATGCTCAGTTATCCTGATCAAAAAGTCGCTGATGATATAGAGGAGAAGATGAAGGAGATTCTCCGCATGAAAGGCCTAAAATGCAAATTGGAAAGCATCTCGGATCGGCCTCCCATGAAAGAGAGACGCAACAACCTCGGCCTTGCAAGGTCTTTAGCTGCTGTTGCACAAAAATGGGAGATCCCACTCGCGCAGGAATCATCGGTATGGCCTTCAGTGGGAGGTCTGGTCCCGCCGAAGATTCCGGTGGTGTGCGGGCTCGGGCCTGTGTCTAAGGATCTTTACACACCGCAGGAGGCAGTAAACCGTGCGAGCCTGATCCAACGCACCCTCCTGATCGCTCAATTTCTGGCAAAGGATATCAGGAAATAGCTATGGCTGTGAAAAAGAGAAAAGAGATCGATACCGATTTCATAGAACCTTCAAAGGTCAGGATACCCAATCCGCAGCGTATTGCCGTCTCCAAACACGGCATGGTTGCTACGGCCCAATACCGCGCCACCAAAGTGGGGACTGAGATCCTTGAGCAGGGAGGGAACGCCATGGATGCGGCCGTGGCCGCGGCCTTTGCCTTAGGCGTGTGTGAACCACAGGCTTCGGGATTAGGCGGCCAGACCATGATGCTTGTTTACACCGCAAAAACCGGGAGCACTGTCGCCTTGGACGGTTCTTCAAGGGCCCCAAACAGGGCTGTTATGGAGTCTGTCCCGGAGAAGCGGTTCCGGCTTCACGGTTATAAGGCATCCACGGTACCGAGTACTCCTGCCACCTTAGGCTACGCCCTCGAGCGTTTCGGGACATTCAATCTTCCTGTTATCCTGGAACCGGTCATTGAATTGGCCGAGAACGGATACCAGATCACCGAACTCCAGCGCAGGCTCCAGGGCCGTGAGCTGAAAAACTTCCGAAAAGGAAATGCTGGGACCTTTTTTCTTCGAAACGGAGACCGGCCCTATTCTGTCGGTACCGTCTTTAAGCAACCTGTGCTCGCAAAGACTTTGCAGCGGCTTGCTAAGGAGGAGATCGAGGACTTCTACCAGGGCAAAATTGCAAACCTGATTTCTGAAGATATGGACAAAAACGATGGGTTCATTCAAAAAGACGACCTTGCCAACATCCCGTGGCCCATTGAGCGGGAACCGGTGGCATGTAAGTTTGGAGGTATGCATGTGAAAACCATGCCCCCTCCAGGGGCGGGTCGGACCCTTGTTGAGATGCTGAACATATTGAGAAAATTCCCCAAAGAAAATCGGAACCCGGATACGCCAAAAGGGGCCCTGCTCATTGCCGAGACTATTCGACGCACTCAATTGGATCGTAGAGACCGGCCCTTTGACCCCAACTTCTATCCCCAGGTGCAGGACCGGCGTATGCTCAGCAGATCGTATGGCAAGCTTGTTTCCGAACAGATCCGCTCGCGCATTGAAAAGGGAGGTGAGACTACCCATCTCTCAGTAATGGATAGACATGGGAATGTGGTGGCCCTCACCCAATCCATCGAGAGGGTTTATGGCGGCAAGGTTGTCACACCTGAATTGGGGTTTCTCTACAACAACTACATGAGCGCCTTTGACTATCAGGATATCTCGCACCCATATTATCTCCGTCCCAACGGCGTACCCTGGGCCAGCGTGGCACCCACCATCATCTTTCGCTCTGATGTGCCCTGGCTGGCAATCGGCTCACCGGGAAGTGACCGGATTACTTCTACAATAGTTCAAATCCTGCTTAGATTAGCGCTGCAGTCGCCCTTTGACGCAGTGGCCGCGCCCCGTATGCACTGCACTTTTGATGGCAAGGTTTCCTTAGAGGCCTCCTACATGCGTGATGATATCCCTGAACTCTTGAAGGAGAGAGGCTTTGCGATCGATATACGGGAGCCCATGTCTTTCTATCTCGGATCTGTTCAGATGGTGCTTTTTGAAAGGGGTGAATTCATTGGTGTAGCTGATCCGCGCAGGGACGGCTCTGCATTGGGGGCCAAGAAATGAGACTTCCGGTGCTCATATCAGTGCCTCACGCCGGACTGGAGATTCCGACCGAAGTAAAGGACCTCTGTATCCTTGGCAAGCAGGATATCATCAAAGACGGTGATGAAGGTGCAGCCGAGATCTATTTGGCTTTGAAGAAAGAGGTTTCCGCCATGGTCACCACCGATGTGGCCCGGGCCATCATCGATATGAACCGTCCTGAAGACGATCGGACAAGGGATGGCATTGTCAAGACCCGCACCTGCTGGAACGTCCCGGTATATGGCAGGTTCCCCTCTGAGGAGAACATCAAGAGACTGATTCTCAAATATTACAGGCCCTATCACTCAGATCTTTCGAGACTTGTCAGGGGGGCGAGGCTTGGGTTGGACTGTCATACCATGGCCGCTGAGGGGCCTCCGGTAGGTCCTGATCCAGGTGTCAGACGTCCCCGTATATGTCTCAGCAACGGGGATGGAACCTGTCCCAGGGAGTGGATGCAGTCTCTTGCAGGGTGTTTCAAAAAGGCCTTTAAAACAGAAATCGCTATCAATCAGCCCTTTAAAGGAGGGCATATCATACGATCACACGCCAAAGAACTCCCATGGATTCAGCTTGAGCTCTCCCGTGAAGATTTTCTCTCAAATGAAGGGAAAAGCGAGGCGGTGCTCCAGGCGCTGGCGGATTGGAGTAACCGCTTACATGAATAGGGGATAGGCGTGCATCCCTTATGAGGAAGACTATCCACGTTTTGTGGGCATGAAAAGATTGGACAGCTTTGGCGGTTTTCTCTCTTTCCAGGCGCCGCGATGGTAGGCATCGCTGATGATCAAAGGAAACGTAATAGTGGCTTCGCCAAATACCATCTGTTCATATTTCAGGTCCACCTTCCCCCAGGAGCATGCCTCCTTCAGTGTGGATCCGGAGAGCCCACCGTCCCGTTCATCCGCCACCGTGAGCTGGATCGCATATTTATGAACCGGTTTTTGCTCTCCTAAGATATCCGTTGCCACGACAACATCCTGTGTGAAATTCTTGGGGACACCGCCGCCTACCATAATAATGCCTGTGTCTTTAACAGCAAGCTTGATCTCTGTAAGTTCGCGGAAATCACGAACAGAATCGATGGAAAGGTGTTCCTCTTTCCTGTGCCACTGGTGGTATACCAGGCCGAACCCGGCAGAACAGTCCGAAAACGCAGGCACAAAAATCGGGACCCCTTTTTTGTAGGCGGACAGAACCACGGATTTCTCAGCCTTTAGCTCTTCCCCATCCAGAAAGGCGCCCATGGCATGGATGAATTCCCTGGAGGAATGAGGTTTGGGAGCGAGGGTATCGGCGATCTTGGCAATGGTCATATCGCAGACCCGCAACTGGTCTTCGTCTATATATGTATCGTAGATCCGGTCAATGGCAAGTTGACTCAACTCCATATCATTGACAAAGGAACTCCCTATGTAATGTTTAAAACCGAGGGCCTCAAAAAAGTCCTGGTCCACTATGATGGCCCCTGTGGAGACGATGGCATCTACCATGTTGTTTTCGATCATTTCAACCACCACATGCTTTAGACCTGCGCTGAATAGAGACCCTGCAAGTGTGAGAATAATCGTGCAGTCATGGTCTGACAACATCCGGTTGTATATATCTGCTGCAGTGGCAAGATTTCTCGCCTGGAAGGCCATTTTAGCATAGGCGTCTATGATCGGCCTTGCATCAAATCCTTTGATGTCAAGATGCTCTACAGGGATCTTCAACATATCGTTCTTATGCATTATTCTCCTCTCTCTGTGTAAAGACCATACTCAAAATCCGATAAATCAATTTCGCGGCCAAGAAATCAGGGGCCTTGTTGGCCGGATTGGGCAACAGCTCGGTCACATCTATTCCTACCACGTTTTTTGCCTTTATTACGGGCCCTAAAAGACCGAACAGATGGTACCAACCAAGCCCTCCTGGCTCCGGTGTACCTGTGGATGGCATAACCGAGGGATCAAAAACATCTAAGTCAATTGTGATGTAAACATCCCGGGTCAGGGCCTTAACTATTCTTGGAACCACATTTGAGCCCTTAACAATCTCGCGGGCAAAAAATGTGCGGTCCGGTTTCAGCCTTTTCATTTCAGCCGCATCCATACTTCGAATCCCCGCCTGAACATAGGGACAGAATTCACCGATCCTGGACATGACACAGGCGTGATTATACCGGCTCCCCTCATACGTGTCCCTTGTATCGGAATGCGCATCCAACTGCAAAACAGAAAGATCCGGGATTTTTTCCGCCACTGCACGAACCAGACCCACTGAAACCGAATGTTCTCCGCCTATGCCGACCACAAACTTCCCACCTGCCACAAGCGGTCTGGCACGCTCGTAGACAGCAGTGACCATTTGCCACGGGTCATCCGGGCAGTGGACAGGCTCCATGGTTATCATCCCGCGTCTGAATACCTCGGAATCCGTCTCAATATCGTACAGCTCCATATGAGCAGAGGCATCCAGCAGGGCCTGCGGCCCCTGGCTGGAGCCCTTCATCCATGTGGATGTGCCATCATAGGGGACGGGCAATATCGCAATGGCTGCCGTTTCATAACGACAAAAATTATCACTTAGGGCGCCAAAGGCCCCCGGGTGTATTTTGGGTTTCATGGGAGATTATCAGGCTGCCAGGTTGTATGTTTTGGGAAAGTGTACCCCCCGTTCATATGTATGGACAGAAGGGGATTTGGATTGGAAGAATTGGACAATATGGTCCCTGGCTCCTTCCACGTCGAATGGCTTGCAGGAAAACAGATCTACAAACGCGAAGTTCTTTTTGGGATATGTATGGAGGGAAATATGGCTCTCGGCGATAATAGTGACGCCGGTAATCCCTTCATCTTCCGGTATCTGCCCCTTGTATCTAAATACGTATGGCTGTGTTATCTTTGTCATACCGATCTTCTCGGGCAGGTCATTCAACAGGTTGAAGCAGGCATCGAGATCATTCAGGATTGCGGGGTTACACTCTCCCAGATCCAGCATCAAATGGGGGCCGTATCCATCCATCATTCTGTTCATTCTGCATAAATCCTCCTCAGGAGCATAGTCAGTAATCCGACCTGTAATGTCTGTCCACCACCCAAAGGCAGGTCGGGTAACTGAGAAATTGAAGTTTCCTAAAACCCCGTTCAAATTTGGGTAGACGGGATAGCACGCTCGCTGCTCACTACCAGCAGTTAGGCCATAGGATAAAGCAAGAGACGTGCCATTTATGCATCAAGGCACTGTTAAAAAGATCGGAGTGAAGCATATGCTGAAGTTTAACATGTCATTCCAGCTTGTTACAGGGAATGACAGTTTGCCGCCGCTCTAACTAATTGAGAGGCGGAAGTAGTTTATCTTTCAGGGCCATATAATTATCGGAACTTGAAATTCCGATCTTTGTGACATATCGGAAGATGGAGTTCCTCTTTATATTTTCTTTATTATTTCAGCTTGTTAACCTGCCTTGTCAGCCTGCTTGCAGAAGATAATCCCATCATTTTTCCGAATCGGAACCCCTAATTCCGATCATGTTCGGGCCAAAAGCCTAAATAAATCATAGAAAAACAATAGGTTATCGCTATGGCACATCCATTGCTGTTAATAGACAATATGAACTCTAATCTTCACCAAGGTGTACTGTGAGAGTGGGCGGCAAAAAAGGAAAAGCGAACGTCAATCTGATCACAATCAGAGGCATTGTTGTCCCGGTGGATTGGGATGAAAAGGGGAGAGTGGTATACCTGGCCATATCTACCTTCGACGAGGATGAATACCTCGTCGACAAAGACGAAAAGGGAGCAGCGTTGCTGCGGTTCATACGCAAGGAAGTCGAAATCACAGACATTCTTAAAAGGGAAGAAAAGAGCCAGATAATCACAGTTAAAGAGATCCACCCTTGAATGGATCCAAACGAGCCCCATGCCCCAAGATCGGAGTTCATTATCCTTGACGGATATGATATAATGCATACTTCCGGGCGAAGTTCTTGATCGGCAAGAGATCTGAAAATCTTGTTTGACTTGCCCTTTTAGACACCTTTTGCCAGGACAAAGAGACTGACTTATATTTTTTCAGAAGATAAATCATGAACACCCTCGCCATTATTGCGAACTTCAAGTTTCAGGATCTTCTCGACATCCTGTTTCTTACTGTAGTGGCCTATCATCTCTTCATCTGGTTCCAGGGGACCAAGGCGTTCAAGGCCCTTATCGGGCTCTTGGTCTTAGGAGCCGTATTTACCATCGCAAGGGCAGGGGGCCTGTTCCTGACCACTTGGGTGTTTCAATTTCTGTGGCAGATCCTGGTTATCCTGCTCGTGGTCCTTTTTCAATCGGAAATCCGGCAGGTGCTGGAAAAGGTGAATCCGCTTCAAAGATTGGGATTTCGCAAGCAGAAAAAATCCGAGGAATGGGTTGTTGAATTCGCAAAGGGGGTTTTTGCCCTTGCCGGGGAGAAAACAGGCGCTCTCATCATTATTGAACGGGCTGAAAGGGTCCAGGAGTATATGACTGAAGGACAAAAGCTTGAATCCGCACCTACCCCGGAGGTTTTGAAAAGCATTTTCCAGAAGGAATCGCCTCTTCATGACGGTGCCATTCTCATCAGTCAGGGAGAGATCACGGAGGTGGTCTGTTATCTTCCCCTCACGCCGGCCGAAGGACTACCAAAGAAGTGGGGAACCCGGCACCGCGCAGCCATAGGCCTCTCCGAACGCTGTGACGCCTGGGTCGTGGTGGTTTCCGAGGAACGCGGGGAGGTCTCAATGGCGAGGGAAGGCCAAATGATTCATGTGGAGAACCCCCAGGGGTTTTACCAACTGATCCAGGAGGCCCTGGCCGCCCCAGGTCCCGGAGACAAGACCTGGAGGGAGAGGATCCGCTATCTTCTCCTCAGCCGATGGCAGACCAAACTGGTGACACTTTGCCTCGTCAGCCTTCTCTGGTTAATCTTGGCTGGACAGCAGGACTTTGAAGTGAAATTGAGGATTCCCCTTAGGATTAAAGGGCTTCCTTCTCAGATGGAAATCCTGGAACCCCTCAACGCCAATATCCAGGTTACCCTCCGCGGTCTGCGTAGAGATGCCAGCATTCTGGATAAGGAAAATGTGGTTGCTGAACTTGATCTCTCTACGGCCCGACCGGGAAAGATGGACTTTGCCATTACCCGGAATGAAATACTGCTGCCCGATGATCGGGTTAAACTGGTGGATGTTGATCCGTCAAGGGTTGTATTCGTTTTCAAGAAAGTGCAGGAACATCAAAAACGTGAGCAATAGAACGGAAGAAATACTGGTTTTGCGATGAGAGGATTAGAAATGGCAAAGAAAAAGAAGAAAAAAAAGACAAAAAGGCGAAGAGTAAATTTTTCCATCGAGGCCCCGGATGCGCAAGTGGTCAGTCTCATGGGGGATTTCAACCAGTGGAACGAGAAGACCCATCCCATGAAAAAGGGGGACGACGGCGGGTGGAAAAAGTTCATCATGGTACCGCCGGACAGGTACGAATACCGATTCCTGGTGGATGGCCAGTGGTGGAACGACCCGGCCAACGATCAAATCTGTTCAAACTGCTTTGGAACGGTGAATAACATCCTGGAGGTCCCCAGATAAAGCCGTTGTGGCCCGGTTTCTGACGTTGAATGGGCGCTCATCGGTGGGGAAGCCGCAGGCATATTTTTTTCAGCCTGGTTACCGCTTGTCACCCACCGGGATGATGTGCATACCTCTTCCACCTTTTCCACATAATGGAAGAGCGAGGCGCCTTGGCCTGAGATGGTGCCGGCCGTCAGGTTGGAGTAACCGGTCACATTCCAGGGAAAAGCACATTGGTTCTGGGCTGAACATTTTCGTGTAAGTTTGCGGAATACAGGTTCTATAAAAGAGTGGGGGTACCATTATGCGCCAAATCAACCGTAGACACCTCTTCTGCTCATTGATGCTGACTCTTATACTCCTGTTTTTGTCCGGGCCGGTCCAGTCCCAGCAGCCTCAAAAAGGGGCTTCTACCGATGATCTGGAAGATCTGTTGGGGGTTGTCGAAAGCCCCACAAAACGGGAAGCTTTTCTCAAGAACCTGAAAGGCCTCATTGAAGCCAGAAAGGCCCTGGAGGGCAAAGGAGAAGATGCCGCCTCCAAGGATGAGAAACAGCTCCTGATCATCCGAGTGGTTTTTGAACGTTTTGAGGAGCTGTCCAGGGAGGTGCGAAAGACGGTGGGCACCATGGGAGTCATGCTGGAGGAGGTACCCGCCGCCATCGGCAAAGTGAAAAGGTTCCTCTCCCAGTCAGAAAACCTGTCACGTTTGCTCGTTCTTTTCCTGAACGCCGGAATCGCCGCCCTGGCTGCCCTTGTTTTCGCCTTTTTCCTAAGGCGCCCGGTTCGATCGGCAACGGCGAGGATGAAGGGCCTCCCCTCAAAGATAGGGTGGGGATGCGTCTATGTCCTGCTGAAGGCGATTCCATACGCTATCCTATGCGTGGCCTTCAACCTGTCGTTTAAGTTCTTGCCCTCTTTGCCGGCATGGCGCACGATCGTGCTCCTTTTCTTAATACTCCTCTTCTTTTACCGGGTGGCCATAGAGGCCTTTCGCGTGCTCCTTTCCCCGGACGAGACACACCTTCGTATTGTGTCTATTTCTGATGAAAACGCCAACTACCTGTGGATTTGGATGCGGCGGTTTGCCTTTTACGCCCTTTTTTACTTCATGGTAACCCGATCGCTCATGTGGACCCATATGGCTCAGACCTATTTTCACCATCTACGGGTCCTGCTGCTGATCCAATTTCCGTTGATGCTTACCCTGTTTATCCTTCAGATTGCCCGGGAAATCAGAATGCATCAAAAAAAGGAGCCGGGAGAAGAGGAAAAGACAGGGGAAGCTCCCGAAAAAGCAAGGAACCGCCTACTCATAGCGGTGATGCGCTATTGGCCGATCCTTGCCACCGGGTACGCCTGGGCCATATTTCTGGCGCTCATACTTCGGTATGAAAGGGGATTCGAGTACCTTTTTCACGCGACCCTGGGTACGGTCGTGACCGCTTTGATCATGCTACTCGCCCTCAGAACGATAGATTGGGTCTTTCGGCGTCTTTTTCGAATTAGCGAAAGGGTGAGGGAACGATTTCCCGGTCTGGAAGAAAAGGCCAATCGCTATGTGATGATTGTCAGAAAGGGGTTGACCGTGGCAGTGACCGTGGTTGGATTGGGCGCCATCGGCGAGATATGGGGAATCCCGGTCTCCGAATTCGTGGCCTCGGATATGGGAGGGTTTATCATCCTGAGGGCCATAGCCATAATCATTACCCTGGCCGTTATCATTTCCCTGATTGAGGTCAGCAATGCCCTGGCAGCCTATCTTGTGAAGGGAAAAAGGAGGGGGGAAAAGAAGGAGATCACCCAGAAGCAAAAAACCCTGGTGCCGGTAATCAGGACGGTCGTCAATATCGCCGCGGGATTCGTGGGAGGGATTATCATCCTTGAGCGCCTGGGCGTCAATACGACGCCCATTCTGGCCGGGGCAGGCATTGTGGGCCTTGCCGTGGGTTTCGGATCACAGACCCTTGTCAAAGACCTGATCAATGGCCTCTTCATACTCTTTGAAGAGAGTATCCGGGTGGGGGACTTCGTCATGGTCGACAAAAAGGGGGGTACTGTTGAGGCGGTGGGGCTCAGGACTGTAAAGCTGAGAGATTTTAATGGGACCGTGCATGTGATTCCCAATAGTTCCATCAATACATCGTCCAATTATTCAAAGGTTTTTTCCAGGACGGTTATGGATATCGGGGTGGCATACCGGGAGGACGTGGATCAGGTCATCGCCGTCTTGAAGGAGGTTGCCGAGGACCTCCGGAACGATCCCGATTACGGGAAAAACATCCTGGAACCCCTGGAGGTCCTTGGTTTGGACCGCTTCGACGACTCCGCGGTTATCATCCGGATCCGTTTTAAAACAAAACCGCTCAAACAGTGGGGCATCAAACGCGAGTTCTACCGTCGCATGAAGAGGGTATTTGATGAGCGTGGTATCGAGATCCCCTTTCCACATCGTACCGTTTACATGGGGGAGCCAAAGGAAGGCCCTGCCCCGCCCATGCACGTAAAGATCCAGGAGAACGATATTTCAGGCCCGGTTTCGGGGCAGAACTCCCCATAAACCGAAAAAGAGCAAGTCCATCGAAGCTATCCTTTTTGGGTGTACCATCCTATTTCAGATAACCGGAACAGGGAGCCGGGCCAACCCGTTGTAAGGGATGCCACAGGAAGTAGCCCGCGGTCCTCGGTCGTGAATGGTGATTCCGGTTTCTCAGATCAAAACGAATTCAAAAGGAGATTAACCATGTTAAAACTCTTTAAGAAAAGCTCTAAGAAAGTAGGGCTTCCGCCCGGGACCCTGGTGCATGTGGGTGAGAAACGTACCGAAGAGGTGCGCATCACACTCATCGACTACGATGAAAATCGCGTGGAAGAAAAGACGGATTTGACCGTGGAGGAATGTCTTCCGTTCAAGGTCCTTCCAACGGTGACCTGGGTCAATGTCACCGGTGTCCATGACATCAGTACCATAGAAGAATTTGGAAAGGCCTTTGACATCCATCCGCTTGTCCTTGAAGACATTGTCCATACGGGGCAACGTCCCAAGATGGAGGATCTGGGAGAGTACCTCTTTATCGTCCTAAAGATGCTCCAGCCTGGCAAGACAGAGGGTGATTTTGATGCCGAGCAGGTGAGTCTGATCCTTGGGTCCAACTTTGTGCTCTCCTTTCAGGAAAAGGAGGGTGATGTGTTCAACACCATTCGTGAGCGGATAAAAAAAGGGAAGGGCCGGATTCGAAAAACGGGGAGTGATTATCTGGCCTATACCCTACTCGACGCCATCGTCGACAACTATTTTATTATCTTAGAGAATGTTGGGGAAAGGATTGAAACGATGCAGGAGGAGGTCCTGGCAAACCCCGATCCTTCAATTCTCAAGGTGATACAGGATACAAAGAGAAATATGATTTTCTTGAGAAAATCCGTATGGCCGCTTCGGGAAACCATCAGCAATATGGAAAGGGTTGAGTCACCGCTGGTGGGAGATGCCGTGGGACCCTACCTGAGAGATGTTTATGATCACACCATCCAAGTCATAGACACCGTTGAGACCTTCCGGGATACCATATCGGGGACCCTTGATATCTACCTCTCCAGCCTGAGCAACAAGATGAACGAGGTGATGAAGGTCTTGACCATTATTGCCACCATTTTTATTCCCCTGACCTTCATCGCCGGCGTTTACGGAATGAATTTCAAACAGATGCCCGAGCTGGAATGGAAATGGGGCTACCTGACAGTCTGGATCATCATGCTCGTACTCGGATGCCTGATGCTGATCGGTTTCAGACGCAAAAAATGGCTGTGACCAGCTCATGCACATCAAGATTGATGGTCTCGTAAAAAGTCCCCAAGCCCGTCACCCCCGCGAAAGCGGGGGTCCATAAACACCCGAATTTCCTGGATTCCCGCATTCGCGGGAATGACGAAAACGGATGATTTTTGACATTTTACGAAACTGTCAAGATTCAAGAGAAAAGATGTTTGAATGTTTCGCGGAGATATGTCTGATATCCAGGTTACCCTCCGGGGTCTGCGTAGAGATGCCGGCATTCTGGATAAGGAAAATGTGGTTGCTGAAGTTAATCTATCCCATGCCCAAAGACTACTTCATCACGGTGGAGATCAGTAAAGGCTCAGCCTTCTGTGATACCTGCATCTGAAGGATTTACCAATGCGGCTGATTCCCAATGCGTTGCCCCATTACCTCCAGGGTATCAGTAATCACAACGAATGCATCGGAATCAACACCACGGATCAACTGCTTGAGTTGTGGCAGCTCCCGAAAACTTATGACCGTGTACAGGATCTGTTCATCCCTGCCGGTGTACCCTCCCTGCCCCTTAATAACAGTAACCCCCCGCTGGATCTTATCCATAATCTCGTGGGAAATCTCCTCCCATTGAGGAGAAATGATGTAAACCGCCTTCCTCTGGCTCAATCCCATAACCACAAGATTGACCATGTAAGAGCTGACGAAAATGTAGATCAGGGTATAAAGCGCCCCCTCTAAGGAGAAAAGAACAGCCCCTGCTACCAGTATAAGGCTATTGAAGGCCAGGATGGTGCTGCCGAGACGAATGGAGAAACGTTTTAGCAGGATGACTGAGAGGATGTCTAACCCTCCGGCCGACCCTAAGGATCGTAAAATGATCCCCGATCCTGCCCCGACAATAATACCTGCCAGAATAGCGCTCAGCATCTTATCGTGGACGGGCAATGAAACGTGGATCCATTCCAGTGTGCCGGTGAAGATAAACATACCGGCGATGCTGTAGAGAAAAAATCGGCGGCCTGCATATATCCACCCTAAGCAAAAGACGGGTACATTGAGAATAAAATAAAGCACCGCTACGGACGGGGAGGGAACCACATAATGGATGATAAGGGCCACTCCGGTAAATCCCGCCCCATAAAAATGCTGGGGGAGCAGGATTCCATTGATGGCCACGCTGCAAAGGGCACTGCCCAAGGCTATAAGGCCCAGGTTCCAGGCTATCTGTCTCGAGGTTTCCATCCTGGACTTCCAGGACCCTTTTAACATCACAATCTCCTCTTTCCCTGTCTCATATTGGCTGCATATTGTCAACACTGCCAGACGTAAATTAGCCTTTTTGCCTGGAAAATCCAACGCGCACTTTATATAGGTATCCCCGCATCATGCGGCAAACTTCCGTAGGGGCAACGACCACAACATCTTGGGGTTCCTGAAGATCGTTAGTGATCGGTTTTCAGATAAAAGCTCACAAGATACCGTGGCTATATGTCAACCCGTCGCTCTCCTGAGTTATCAAAATGTATTCTCAACACACGAGTTATCCCAGAAATCAGGTAGATGACGAGGTCCGGCAGATGAATCTTTAGCTTCAAGCCAATTCTTTGACCCACGTAATCGAGAGATGACCTCCCCTCAAAGATGGTTTCAGCACCCTTGAACACTTCGTGTAACATTTTGCTCAAGGATTGGGATTCAAATGGTTTGGGTATCTCATACCCTTAAAGCCGTACTCTTGAAAATTCGCCAAGATCGGGGCATTTGTATATGGACTACGATTATTGGTGCTGAGCGAATATCTCTTCAAATGCGGGTGCGATTTCCTTGAAGGCATTGAGGACCGCCGGATCAAAATGTTCCGGCACGGTCCTTCCGTCACCCTCGGTGATAATCTTGAACGTCTTTGGATGATCAAAGGCCGGTTTGTAGGGCCTTTGACTCCTGAGAGCGTCATATTGGTCCACGAGCATGACAATCCTTCCCTCAATGGGTGTTTCTTCTCCTTTGCGTCCCCTTGGATACCCGCCGCCGTTCCACCGTTCATGGTGCGTAAAGGCAATGGCGGCAGCCATTTGAATAGCAGGATGGCTCGATTCCGAGAGGATCTTCTCGCCCATGGCGGCATGGGTCTTCATGATCTCGAATTCATCCCGGGTAAGAGGACCCGGCTTTAAGAGGATGCTGTCCGAAATCCCGATCTTGCCGATGTCATGCAGCTGGCTCGAAAAGGTTATTGTCTCAATAAAGTCCATCGGCATATCCAGCGCGGCTGCGATCTTGTTGGCATAAAATCCTATCCTCGCTATATGAGTGCCTGTGTCCGTATCACGAAATTCTGCGGCTGCCGTCAGTTTCTGCACCATCTCGTTGCTCATATTTTTAAGGTCCTGGGTTTTTTCCATCACCTGCTTTTCAAGTATCTCATTATGCCTGAGCATAAAGTCGTCGAAGGCCTTGATCTTGAGAAGGTTCTTGACACGGATGGTTAATTCGGTCTGATCGATGGGTTTGGAAAGAAAATCATTTGCGGAAACCGAGAGCCCTTTTAGTTTTGTTTCCCTTTCGTGAAGCGCCGTCACCATAATTATCGGTATATTCTTGGTCCCCGGGTCTTCTTTTAATATCCTGCAGGCCTCGTAGCCATCCATGACCGGCATCATGATATCAAGTATGATCAGGTCAGGCCTGCTGTCCCTGACCTTCCGCACCGCCTCTTCCCCGTTTGAGGCAAGTTCAATATCATAGCCTAATGGAATGAGCCACTGAGTTAGCAGCCTGAGATTGGCATCCTCATCGTCGACGATCAGTATTTTTTCGCTCATCTGTCCAGAATCTCCCTCACCTTTATCAAAAGGTCTTGCGGCGGGAAGGGCTTGTGGATAAAGTCAAAACCGGACTCTATCAATTCTTTGCCTTTGATCATGTTCATGGTATATCCACTCGCAAAGAGTATTTTTGCTCCGGGGCTTGCTTTTGTGATCGCCTCACCGACTTCTTTCCCGTTTTTCTTCGGCATGATCATATCAAGCAGGACGATACTGATCCGTTCCCTGTTTTCCATGAATTTTGCGATCGCATCTTCGCCGTCTACCGCGGCGATAACACTGTATCCGAAAGACTCCAGCACTATCGTCGTCAATTTCCTCAGGGAAGCGTCGTCTTCGGCCACAAGGACAGTCTCATTTCCGTGCTTGACAGGGGCAGTGGCCTCCTTTTCCTTGTCCAGGGATGCCGCTTCTTCACTGAGCGGCAGGTATATCTTGAATACCGTGCCTTGTCCCGGTTCGCTGTAAACATTTGTGTATCCGCCATGCTGTTCTATTATTCCGTAAGAAATCGCAAGGCCAAGCCCTGTCCCTTCTCCAATCTCTTTTGTGGTAAAGAAAGGCTCGAATATCTTCTTCTGTGTCTCCGCATCCATTCCCTGACCTGTATCGGCAACCGTGATCAGCGCATACTTTCCGAGCTTTTTACCTCCTTGCTCTGCATCATATTCATCATCCACTTCTTCAAGGCCCGTGCTGATCGTCAACCGGCCGCCCTCCTGCATTGCGTCCCTGGAATTTACAGCCAGGTTTATCAGGATCTGCTCTATCTGCCCCGCATCAGCCAGCACGTTCAAAGGCCTGCCGCTAAGCTCAACATTAAAGTCAATATTCTCGCTGATAATTCGGACAAGCATTTTCTGCAAGCCAAGGATAATTTTATTGATGTCAACGGGCATCATTTTAACAACATCTTTTCTGCTGAAGACAAGCAGCCTTCGGGTAAGATCCGCGGCCTTGTCGGCGGCAGCGAGCACCTCATTCATATTCTCCTTAGCAGGACTGTCGGCTTCCAGCATGTCCGCGACCATGGAGCCATAGCCCATGATCACATTGAGGATATTATTGAAATCATGCGCAATCCCCCCTGCCAGCGTACCGACTGCCTCCATCTTCTGGGCGTGAAGGAGTTGGGCTTCAAGCCTTTGGTGCTCGGAGATGTCTCTGCCAACACCACTTACGCCTATGGGTTTGTTTTGAGCATCACTCAATATCGCTGAGTTGAATGCAAAGGGAATTTGACTCCCGTCTTTGGCAACTAAAATTGCTTCAACATGTGCACTTCCTTCTTCAATCACTTCCAGAATGGCTTCGGATACTCGCTCTTTTTCATCCTCCTGGAAGAAGTCAGTAATCTTCTTCAAGGAAAGTTCCCTGTCGGTGTAGCCTGTGACAGCATTCATTGTCTCATTCCACCTGAGGAAGCTGCCCTCTAAATCAAGAACAAAGAATATGTCTTTCAGTGTATTGAGTGCATTTTCAATAAACTTTTTCTCTTCTTTAAGTATGGTATCGGCCCGTTTCCTTTGACTGACATCGCGAATATTACATTGGACCAGCTCTGCCCTGTCGACCATATATATGTCTGCGTTGACTTCCTTTCCGGACTTGGATTTTATCTGAACATCCTCGTAATTAAGAATGCCTCTCTTGTTCAAAGATTCCAATATCATCGGGAAATCACTCATATCGATCGGGACACCGATATCCTGCAGCATTTTCCCTATGTACTCCGCTTCGGAATAATCCAACATTTTCCCGGTGGCCAGATTCGCATGGACGATATGTCCTTCGCGCTTTTCGAGAAGCACGATTCCATCGGTGGCGGTCTCAAAAATGCGCCGGTAACGCACTTCAGATTCTTCCAGCAGGTTTTTCAATTTCTTGCGCTCAGTGATGTCCTCGATGGCCAAAAGAATGATCAGCTCCTTGCCCATCGCCTGTTCAATCTGCCGAGCATTCAACAGCATGATACGCCTGCCGATGGTGGCAAAATCGTGTTCAACCTCATAGTTGTCAAAGGCGGTCTTTTCGGGAAGAATGTTTTCCAGCAGTTCCCT
>Ga0222626_1000616_pt1 | contig 19357 bp, 18 predicted proteins | sample AntAcemetageno91_FD_179862 | JGI IMG/M metagenome (GOLD analysis project Ga0222626, IMG submission 179862) | Saline water microbial communities from Ace Lake, Antarctica - #91 | ecosystem: Environmental > Aquatic > Non-marine Saline and Alkaline > Saline | place: Antarctica: Ace Lake | collected...
TTGTCTCAAAGAAATACAAAAGAATCATCCTTGTGTTGACCCCTCGGTTGTACGTGTCAATCAAACTCTTTTGACAGCCCTCCCAAAGTTCTTAGACCCCAAAGACGACCCCATGAAAGGGCTTGATCGAATAGGTCAATATCAAGGCTCTCAGGAAAGAGTATCACTCCCTAAGACGGTCCTTTGCACCGCAGATTATGAGAAAGCACAGCAAGAAAAAGAACGAAAGCTGGCAGAACAAGCAAAGCAAAATGAGCAGGCAAGAAAAGTATTTGAAGCGACACAAAAAAAGCGAACTGGCTTACCCTCAAATAGTCGAAAGAAAAAAGAAGAGTGGGCGCGGGAACAACTGGATAAAGTCTGCCAAAAGATCCCCATTGCCAATGGAAGACACGATGAACTTTACAAAAAAAGTTGTTGGATTGGAAAGCTGGTAGCGGGAAATAATGGCTTGTCATATCACGAAGCAAAATCCAGGTTACAAGGGCTAACAGAGAGCATCTGGGGAAGTGATAAGACCAGAGTTAAAAAAGAGGAAGCTACGGTCATAGATGGACTCAACACGGGATCTTATGAACCTATTACGTTTGATGACTCCTTTAACCTAGCCACTACTCCTATAGAGACCAAAAAAGAGTACACACACGAATCATTATCATCCCTTCGTGACGACCTCAAAAGGGAAACAAGGAAAGGAGTTAAACGGAAAGGAAAGACTGTTATTACAGCCCCTGTAGGAAGCGGTAAAGGTTATATTTGTAGCGAGGTATTGATAGAAGAAAAAGAGAATCACACCACTCTTGTGAGCGAGCCTACGACAAAACTACGTGGCCTCTCAAGAGAAGAAATGAAAGAAAAACATGGAATTATTGCGAAAGAGATCAAGGCTCGACAAGCTGAGACTTGCATTCGTTTTGTGGAGTACAACGCAGCTGCAATTCTTGATCCCAAAGGAGCCGCTCGATTCTGTGGGGAGTGTCCTTTTCATGTAAGAAACGGCGGAGATTGCTCACCTCCCAAAAGAGAAAAGCTATCAAAAGGGGAAATAGGACTTTCTACACATACCCTGTCAAGCGTCATTATTGAGGAATCAAAAAGCTCTCAGCTTGATATAGAACAGAGAGAAATTGACCTACACATTATAGATGAATCTCAGGGAATTACTTACCACACAATCACTCTGAAAAACCTACAACGATTAGACGAAATTACGGGGGAAGGAATCGGGGAGTTGATAGCAAAGGTCAATGAATCCGAAGAGACAAGCGACACATTCAAGCAAGTGAGTTTCCAAGGGGATGAACTGGCAGACATTCTCGATAAGATTATGATTGAGCTTGCAGAAGAGGGACGTTTTGAGGCTTTATCTCTACTCTCTGAAGATAATATTAGACCTAAAAAATACCCGCATTACAAGGCTCTTATGGCCTTAGAAGAGGCTATCAAAGAAAAGAATTATGCAGGGATTTTTGTCTACAAATCAACCCTTCATATCCCCGAAATCCCCAAACTCTCAGAGGTCGAAACAGAAATTCTATTAGATGCGACGGGACAACCTCTTATCATTCAAGCCCTTTATGGAGAACACACTCTATATCCTCCAACGTTACGACCAAATGAGTTTTTAACTCACATACATATAGAGATGCCAGCGGGATCAAGTTGTGCTTGGATTGACGAAAATGAGGAGCTACAGTTTGAAACTGAGCAAATGAAACTCGTTTGGAAGGCATTACGAGAACTATTCCCACAAGAAAAAACTCTCTACCACACATTTAAAAAGTTGCACAAAGCAGAAGAGATGCAAGCTGATAATATTTTGTATTACGGCGGAGTACTTTCAAGAGGGAGTAATATTTTTAAGAATTTTGAGGTCTCTATTGGACTTGATAGACGACTTCCACGGGCTGTTATTGAAGCTCACACAAGACTTTATGCTTCTATGCTCAAAGCTCAAAACTTCTCGTTTGATCCAGAGGAATTGAGTCGTCAAGTAGTTGAACATGTTGAAATATCAGAGTCAATTCAAGGGCCGTTTGGCAGACTTAGACCCCATGAAGCCAAACAAGAAAAGCAAAAACTATTCATCACGGCGGGGAACGATTCAAAGCGACTGGCAGGAAAATTCGCACGACCTGAGAACACACACATAATCGGACCTTCGGAACTCCTTTTATGGGCTGGATACAATGAAGGAGCTAACCAAAATACGGCCCCATATATTCTCGATGCAATGAACCGAAAAAGAGAGACAGGGATACTGAAAACAGACCTACAAAAAATAGGCTCCGTTACTCTTTCACCTCTCGAAATAAACCCCAAATTGACTTCAAACAATCCCCACTTACAGAGAATCCTTACGACTCCCCAAACTTTCAACCTGGATAAAATCTATAAGCATTGGCAGGGGGGAGTTGAGATTACAACGGAAAAGGGCAAGCTCTATTTCTTGCCAAAATCTCAGGACACAATCAAAGAAGAGATTGCACACCTAGCCAGCGATCAAGGTTGGAGTTGGGGAGCTGCGATAGACGATAAAGGGATACATGTTTTCCAGTGGGATGAACTTCTGGCAGGGAAAGAAGAGAAGGACTCGATTGCTTACCTAGCAGAAAAAGGGATAAGAAAAAGGACAGCTGAAAAGAGAGTCAACCGTATTGTCAACGGAGTTGGGTTCTCTGAAATATTGCCCCTTTCTTGCTTCAAAAGGGCTAATTTGGAGTGTGATGAGTTTGACGGTGGAATTACTGAATCAAAACAAGGTGTTATTGAAATTGGCACCCCTTTTCCAAACCTCCCTAGTAAAGGTTATATAGGGTACATTGGAAAAGGGGTGCCAATCTACCTAAGCGGCTGATATTATTACTCAATAACCCCTAATTATTTCCCGAAAAAGGAATGACACGAAAAACACAGCATCCAGCAAGATAAAAGGAGAGACAAGCAATGGTGATATTACTTCCAATCCTATTCGAACAACTGAAAAAGAAAGATTGGAACCACCAGATTTAGACAAACGGAGGATTAACAAATTCGCCATAGATTTCTTGGCAGGCTGGAGTAAACCAATGGAGTTCGAGGAAAAGTCTACGAACTTGAAAGCGAATCCATGCCCCTTGAAAGGCTCAATGATATCCTCAAAAACTTGATGATTTTTTAGGGCTTTTTTGGATCACGATTATGCGGATGTTTCGGGGTTATCGAGGGGTAAGAGGCATCAAAAGTGAGCACGCTGCTTTTTCTCTTCCTTTTAAAAGCAAAATAATATCAGAGTCACACCTCTTAGATTCAGTGTAACGTCTAGAAAGTCTAAAACCTTAAGCTAAGCTCGCTTTTCTTCAAAAGGAAGAGAAAGTGCTTGGATTCCTTCGTATGAATCTCTTCTCTCTGGACTATGAAGACTTTCCCAAAGCTCCAGTTTTAATTGAAGATTAAGCCAAAACTGGGGGGTCATATGAAAGAGTTTACCTAAGCGAATAGCTGTATCTGGCGTGATAGCTCTCTTCCCTTTGATTATCTGATGGATTCTTTGTCTCTCCACACCGATAAGCTCTGCAAGCTTCACTTGGGAAAGACTATAGGGAAGCATAAACTCTTCATATAAAATTTCACCAGGAGTAAAGGGTTTTCTTATTGTAATATTCATGTAGTACTCCTTAGTGATATTGAATTAACTCAATATCATCGATAAAACAGCCACTTTTTTCAAAGGTAAAGATTAATCTCCAAGGTCCATTGACCCGAATAGCCCAATACCCTTCATATTTTCCTTTCAATGGGTGAAGATCATTTCCTGGAGGATAGCGAAGATCTTCTATGCATGTAGCAGCATCCATCATATCCAGCTTTCGTAAAACTCTCCTTTGCAATTCTGAAGGAACTTTCGAGCACTTTCCTTCTCTCCAACAATTTTCTAATTCACTATCCTCAAAACTTCTTATCAAAGGACTGCTCCTTTATCTTGTTACATCATACGTTACAAATGTAATGCGGTTCGTTACAAAATGAAAGCTTTTTTATACATAAACCCCAAATTTTTTCAAAAAAAAGTAAATTTAGATACTCTTTAAGGCTCCCTTTCTTGATAATTAATTAAAATAAGTATAATAATTCTTTATTATGTAAACTGCTGTTATTGCTACGATTATTCAAAACATCTTGACACAACCCTTCCCATAATGAATTATTTCAACCCTCAATTTACTTTTTAATTCTTTATTGGAGGAATAACACATGGCGGGACGACCAAAAGGTACCGGAGGAAAAGCCGAGGAACTCACAAAGCCTGAAATCCGTAGAATCGATAAATGTCTCAGCGGCACCACACACGAACTCAGAAACAAAGCACTCTTCTATCTTGGTCTTGGCTCCGGCATGAGAATTTCCGAAATCGTATCACTCACCATCCAAGACATTAGGCCACATCAAATACTTCTCAATCGCATCGTTCTACAAAAGCACTCCACAAAATCAAACAAATCTAGAACTGTTACTATCACCCAGCAAGCCCTAGACTCTGTACAAGATTACTTACAATTCAGAGAATTATCTCAAATTTTACAACCACAAGATCCACTTTTTCCTGGACAAAAAGACCCACGAAAGCCCATCACCCCCAACGGCGCAAAGATAGTACTCAAAAAGATGTTTCAAGACGCCGCCGTTCCAAATGCCTCTTCCCACAGCCTCAGACGTACACATGCAAACTCTCTACGACGCTTGGCTACAGACCTTCTCATCATACAAGAACAACTTGGACATTCCTCTCTAGCCACTACGCAGCGCTACTTTCAGGTCGATCCTATCGAAGTACAAAACGCCATCGACAAGCTAAAATTCTAGCCTGTACAGTCCAACGTCTGTTGTATACTTATAACCCTAAATACAAGTAGAATCCGTGCTTTTATTCATTTTATATGGTGATTTATCTGTTTATACTGTGGGGAATATAGGATTTATGTAGTGATATTAGGTGGATAGATTAGAACTAGACTGGTCGGAGTGTATTAGACTGAGGGCTCAGTGGGCTCAGTCCCTACCTTTATCACCTTGCCAAACTGCACTTGTAGTGCCGAATCAGGAAGAAATCTAAGCGTTTGGGCAAATATTGGATCAAGCATCATTTGCCCCCCTACTTCAATCGTATTCTCCAGCAATTCACCACACCCTATTGTTTCCCCTATTCGAGTCAGCTCACCCTCATAAAATGACTTATCAACCCCTCTCAAAAGCTGCGAAATCATCAATGCCCTCATCGAATCATCGAGAACTTTCAGCCGAGCCGCTTTCACTATCTTCTCTTCCTCAGTGAGTTCTCGAGGCTGAGCTTCCATTTCTTCTTCTTCATTCTTTCTAAATAGTCTTTTTATCCATTTTAGCATCAGCATTTTCCTTTTCCCTCTACTCTATCAAGAAACCCTCTCAATTCCTCTCGAACCACCTCTTTCACACCCTCAGACAGAAGCCATTCTTTCAGAGCCTCATTTATCAGCTTTTGATAACCACCTTCTGGAGCCATTTCACGAAAGGCTTCCAATACTTCCTCATCCAGCCGTATCGTTATCCTTCTCTTTTTCACCTCTTGTTTTCTTGTACTCATCTAATCTTACCTCCTTTTTATATGCACTATTGTACATATAAAAAGAGCATTTGGCAAGGAAAAAAACGCCCAAAATCTCACTTTTTTTCCTCCTAAACCCTTCCGAAAATCCGCATATTTCCGAGATTTTGAAGGAGACGAACGCTACTGTTCCTCTCCTTTCACTTACAATGATATCTGCAATCACCAAAATAAAAAATTAGCTTGACCTGAACAAAAGTGATACCAATATAGTATCACATAGGGAGCAGCTACATGATCAAAGAGTTCAACAAAATACGCAAGCTCATCAGCCAAAGCCATTATGAGTTTACTGAACACGCTTATGACGGTATGGCTCAAGATTTTCTCGAAGAAGAGGAAGTTATTACAGCCATCAAAAACGGCTTTATCACCAAAAAGCAGCGGGACCTCCACAAAGAAGCCCCTTTTGTCTACACCATCTTAGGAGAATCTGACACAGGTGTTTGGGTTTATGTTGCTGGAAAGATTATTGAAAATGAACTTAAAATTTTCAAAATTATCACAGCCAAGGAGGACAAATCATGACCGAAACTTATCTAGAACATCCAACACAAGACAACATTCATTGCCCTGATGAAGAGTGCAACGGCAAAATGGAACAAAGAAAACGGAACGTTTCTCTTAGAGTAAAGGGAACAAACATTACTGTACCAAACTCCGAATACTGGGAGTGTCCTGATTGCGCCTCCATTCTCACCACCCAAGAAGAAATCGATAGAATCCGCAAAGAAGCTGCCAAAAAGGCCAATTTCAGCGGAAAATTCCTCCTCAGACTTCCACAAACTCTACATCAAAAGCTCGCTGAGCAAGCTGAAGAAAACCATCGTTCCCTCAACGGTGAAATCCTCACTATCCTCAAGCAAAATGTTGTTAGCAAGCTCTAACCTCCCTAAACCTTTGCGAAAATTCGCGCTTTTCCCCGATTTACGGGAAAGACAGCGCAAAGCCACTACCTTTTTTTGACTCGATATCAATGAAATTGGGTAAAAAAAGCGCAACGACAGCAAAGGACAGCGAGCGGGAATCACGGTTACACGTAGCATTTCATCTCTTCCGCTCGCTAAACTACCTCCACCTTGAGCGAGCGACTGTTCACTCGAATGAAGCTACTATTTAGCCGTCTGCTGCAGCGACCCACTAGCCAGCCAGCCCCATAACAGGACCTTCCAAAGAAAATAAATCACATGGCTTGGCTAGTGACTTAGCTCAGCTGCGGCGGCTTCCGCTTCCATAAAGCTACTTCTCTGTGGTCATATGAGAATCCAAGGAGAAATTTGACCAAACATCTCAAACCGGAAGGGCCCCCACAACCCTCAAAATGTTATTATCAGGATAATAAGCCCCTATACACTTTGCTCATGCCCTTACCACTAATTACCTCTTCACTTTAAATAAGGCGATACAAATGAAACTAACTTTTCTTGGTGGAGCAAACGAAATTGGAGCTTCAGCTACTTTGATAGAAGTTGAAGGTTTACATATTTTGATAGACTGTGGGATCCGTATGAACTCAAGCGATCACCCTCTCCCTCAACTTGAACTCCTCAGAGATATAAAAAAATTAGATGCGATTATCTTAACTCATGCACACATGGACCATTCAGGTGGACTTCCTTTTCTCCATCAGACTTATCCAAACACACCTGTCTATATGACAGCACCAACCCTTTCTATCTTGACGGTATTACTTCTAGACTCTCTCAAAATAATGAAATATGAGTTTGAAAAAGAAGGAGAAATTCCTCTTTATCCTCAAGAAGCTGTTGAGCATTTGATTAGTTCATCTCGCCCTCTTCCATTTGATGAACCTCTCTCTTTATTTGAAGAAAAACTTAGGCTCACACTATTCCCTGCAGGACACATACTCGGAGCTTCATCTATCTATATAGAATCAAAGGAAAATACTGTTTTTTTTACAGGTGATTTTTCTGTCACTTCGCAAATAACAGTTCCTGGAATAAAAATTCCTCCAAACATAAAGCCTGATACTGTTGTTATTGAATCAACCTATGGAGAACGGCGTCACGCTGAGCGAAAGGTTGAAGAGAAAAGGATCATCGAGCAGACCAAAGAAATAACCAAGCAAGGTGGAAGTATCCTCTTTCCCACTTTTGCTGTTGGACGATCTCAAGAAGTTATCTTAATATTAGCTCGTGCTATTGAAAATGGTGAACTTCCTAAAATCCCTATTTTTATTGATGGCATGGTAAAGCAAATCTGTACAGTTTATCGTTCTCATGCCAAGTCCCTCAGCCCTTGGATGCAAAAACGAATCAAAGTTCACGGAAACCCTTTTTACTCTGAAGAAGGAACAGTTACCCCCATCTGGAAACAAGGGGAACGAGAAAAAGCTGCGAACACTCGACCTGCCATTTATATAGCTAGTTCAGGTATGCTTACAGGAGGTGCTAGCCCTTATTATGCTCAAAAACTAGCAACAAATGAGAAGAACTTCATCGCAATCACTGGCTATCAAGATGAAGAGTCCCCAGGACGACATATCCAAAAATTAGCCCATTCAAATGAACGAACTCTCTCTCTTTATGGAGAAGAAGTAGAGTTTCTATGTCGAGTTGGGACTTATGGGCTTAGTGCCCACGCTGATATGACAGAAATAGCTTCATTTTTAGAAGAACTAGAAGCCCATGAAATCATCCTCGTTCATGGAGATGATAACGCCAGAGACTCTTTACAAAAAAAACTCATAAAAAAGAAAATTGAAAACGTTCACACTCCTAATAATGGATATAGCATTGCTCTGCTTCCTTCTCAAAAAAAATATGAACGTATAAAAAATATTGAGGCACAGGAAAAAAAACCTAAGAATCTAGATGAGTTTACACTTGATACACTTCCTATAACTGCCGAAAAGCTTCTCGAACAAGATGGCCGAGGCCGAGTTTATACCATACCTGAAATATTACTCAGCTGGGGACTTCATCAAGAGCTTACATCCACTGAGGTAGAAGGCATTTCTCAACTCCTCCACCACAAACAAGGTCCTTTTAAAGCTGACAAAAAACGTCCCTTTTTATTCCGATTACGCACTGATATCACAGGTGAAAAAATATGGACTTCAAAAATAGAAAAAGAAACCAAAGAAAAACGAAATATTGAGGAAAACAAACTCGTAGAAATTGTTGATAGCCTTTTTGGTAAAGAGGAAAGAATTTACAAACGAAAATTTCGAAAATCTCAACTTATTGTTACTCTTTTCTTAGATTTTCCTTTGGTTCCTCATGATACACTCAGCGAAAAAATAGAAGAATTATATGAAAAAATTGGATGGAGGGTAAAAATACATCCCGAAACCAATCAAGAACTTCTTGAGAAAAAAGCGAGAGAAGTAACTCCAAAAGAATGGCCAAGCTACAAAAAAACCTCTATCTACAGAGAAGAAAAAAAAGTAATTTACCACTTAGGTAAGGGGAAATATGAAACTCATATAATGGAAGAAACTGCCGGGAAATTTCTTACAGAAACAGGATTTTGTCTTGAGTTTAAACAAGATTACCCAAAAATTACCACCCACCCCCCAAAAATTTCTCCCTCTCCAACGAGAAGTGTAAAAACTCAAAATCAAGACAAACTCTATCAAATGGAATTCAACAATGCCCGTCTAACAATACAAGAGACATTTTCTTCTTTTCCACACCAACTCACAAAATGCAGCTTAAAAAATGATCATTTTGGAAAATATATAGAAGTTTCCTTTATTAGCCCTCAAATAGGAAACCTTTATCAAGAACTACTACAAAGCTTAGAATCTCAAGTTGGTTGGCCTATTCAAATCAAAAAAAAGGCAAACCAGCACCAAATCAAAGAGCTTACAAAACAACTCATTCCTTTTTCTTGGAAAGTGAGAAAAGAACCCAGCTTTTTAGAGGAAAAACTTTGCATTTTAGTGAGGTTACACAACCAACCCCCACAGAATGAAATTGACGCAATTTCAAAAAGCTTAGAGGAGAATACAGGATATAGATTAATAACTAAATTGATCTTATAAATCTCACACTTTAGGCGCAAGACCCCCCTTCTTCACCTAAAATTGCCAAAACTAACAATCCCTCTTTACCCCATTGTTTTCTTTTCTCTCTCTTCAACCTTCATTGAAAGACAAAAAGTAGAGGTTTCTTTACCAAAAACCTCACTTTTCTTCCTACTCGTGAATAACCCCGAATCCTTGAAAAAAGAGTGACTCTTACTCTCTACCATTTTTCTCTTATTTTCTAGAGTATTATCCTTTTTCCACACCCTTCCGAGATGCCCCTTAATATCTTTAGGAACATCTCGGAGAGGTGTAGAATGAAAGCTAAGATCTTGTAAATATGAATAATTTTCTGCCTTCAAAGCTCTGTCATAACGCTTATATGCACCTGAGGTTGAAAGACCTTTTGAAATTAGGTATCCAACGGCTTGTTCCCTCTTTGTGATGTGTTTGGGAATACCTAAAATAACCTTATCCCAAAGAAAACTCTGCTTACCAAATTTAGTTTCAATCCAGTCCCATCCCTTTCTTTTCGCAAATATAATGAGTTCCTTTTTGGCGTTTTTCATTGAACTGGGGAGGAAGGAGATTTTGCCAATAGGATTTGTTACCTCAAGGCTGAGTTTCTTTTTTGTGAATGGGTCAGTAATCGAAGACTCATGCCACTCTGCTTTGATCAGTTGAGTTCTATAAGTATGCTTTCTGTGGATGATAGGATTTAAAAAAGGACTATCGGTAGTTCGACCTGTAATTTCAAAGGGAGTTAGGTTTACTATATTGAGACTTTTTAGCTCTTCCTTTGTGATTCCAAGCCGTTTTTTGGCAATGGCTTTCAAGGCGTGAAAAGCCAAATCATGAGTAAGCTCTCCGGCCCAAGTTCGAATTTCTGAAGGATTCATCTCATAGCTTTTTTCTTCTTTTGCAAGATGTCCATAAAGTCTATTTTTTGAACCTAAGGTTATGATAATTTTAGGCTTTTTGCCTGTGTCAAAGGGGCGAATTCTTCCAATGGCTTGAATCATTGGAGCCAGTTCAAGTTGATAGACAACTTCTTTTCGTATTTCTTCTAATGGTGTTGTGATTCCTTGTGCTTGCAATTCTCGTTGGACGGTGGCTACGTTAGCCTCTATGGTTGCTTTAGGAACATGGAAGTCCGTAATTATACAAGAATCATAGTCTTTATAGCGATTACTTCCCCTAGCTTCTACCCCATTGATGTAAAGTTGAGCTTTCTCTGGTTCCTGCCAGCTTTTAAATCCAATAAAGAGACTTTCTGAGAAAAGGCTCCTAAGAGAGTCCCAAGTTCTTTGTCCTTTATCAGATTCCCAAGCCAATTTTCCATTAGTGATTTTGGCTGCACTTGAGCCGGCGTTGAGGTTTACATGAAGGTGTTCTAGAGCTTTTGGAGGGGCAAGACTTAACTCAATGTATGAGTGATCCTTGTAGAGAACTTGGGATATTCTGGGTGTAGCTGTGGCATCCAAGATCAGAGCATTCTCTACCTCTGGAAACTCTGGATAAACAGGAATGAATAACACCCCGTTTTGAACATAGAATCCCGTGAAGTTCTTAGCCTCTTTTGCTTTTTGTAGAAGGCCCAAAACCTTGAAATCAGGATATCTGTTGACTTCTTCTACTTCTTTAGAGCTAACCAGCTGCTGGAGGGCTCGCTTTCTCCCTGGTTCATTAAAGGAAATTGTAAGATTTTGAAGAGCTTTGATGAGTTTGGGGTCATCCCCTTGATAGGATTTATTTTTTTCTCCCTCTTTTTTTAGGGAGAACTTCATTAACTCAATCAATTCGCCTACACCCGCGAGTTCGTTAGCTAGGAAGAGAGATGTGTAATCAATTTCTTTGTATTCAAGCTTCGACCCTTCGTCCCAAACGAGAAGGTTATATTGCCCTAATTCTGTGCTTTCTCTTGCTTCGGTCACAATGGTGTTTGCGTAAGTATGAGTGCAAACACCTATATGGGCCCCTGACCATCTCTTTTGACTATGAGGGGAACATTCACCACCATTTTTAGTGTGAAGAGGACAGGATTTACAAAATTCAAGTCCTCCATTTTCCTTTAGCTTTCCTGCTGCTAAATACTCTCCCCAGTAGTAACACTGCTCTTTTTGTCGAGCCATCATATCTACAGGATTCAACCCTTCTTTTTTTAAGGCTTTGATGATTTCTTCACGCAGTCGGTTTGTCGGCACTGCATAAAGAATTCGAGCATTAGGATTTTTAATCACGAATGCCTTTAATTCTTCGATAAGAAGTGTTGTTTTTCCGCTTCCTACTGGAGCTTTTAAAACCATTACCCCTGCTTTTTCAAGGGCTTGCCTAATAGACTTAGGTAGTTTTCCCTTACGAAGCTCTTCTAAAGATAGACTGTTATAATTATCGGGAATATCAGGCTTTTTATTTTTGGTAGCCCAGCTTAAATCAGGAGTAAAAGGATTTTTAAATCCGTTGGCAAGCCCATCTTCTACCGCTTTGTATTCGTTTTTACGCTCTTGATCAGAGAATCCCAGAGTGTCAACAGCTCTTTTGAGGTCGGATTCTGCTGGGCTTTGTTCGAGTTCATTGCCTGAAATGAACCCCCCTATCTTGTTAGCTTCCCTTAAGATCGTTATGTGGCGTTCGCCCTCCTTGGCACTTACAATGTTATGAAAAGCATTTGTAAGGGCTGTTTCATTGATTTTTTCTTTAAGCCCTTTGAGCCCTCTGTGAGTTTGAAGAGGCATTTTGCTCGCATTTTTGCGTCGGGCCTCTAGCTCTTGCTCCTGCTTTCTTTGCCTTTCTTCATCTTCCTTTCGAACTTTGGATTTATAAGCTTTGTGAGAGAGTAGGTGAGGGGGAGCTAGAACAGAGTCTTTCCCTTTCTCTCCAGAAAGAAGGAAGGTTCGGACTGGGAGGGGGTCTTTTTTTTCTAAAAAAGTAGGGGGGGCGATGTAAAGGGGATGATTTGAGTTTGCTATAGAACTATCGCTCCCAATCTCCTTTAAATAAGGCTTAAGAGTTGCGTCACAAACAAGTCGATCGAAGAGAAACCAAAGATGAGCTTTGGCGTGGCGAGGGCTTCCTAAGAAGGAACTTGCCGACCACTGGAAAGTACAGGTGACACCGTGAAACTCGAAAGGCAAATAGGTATCTCGAAGCCATAAAGCAGCTTTTTGAAAGTCTTCTTGAGTGTGGCATTCGAAAGGTAGTTCGATACCTCGGCAATCTACTTTTTCATCCTGATCGAGATCCACTTCAAACCATAAATGGTCATTTTCGTTGATATACCCCCCGTTTTCCTCCTTTTTACGGGTAATAATAGGGGGAGAATCCTTTTTGACCTCACCCCGAATGAAACAGTTGTATTTATCCTTTGATGCTTCGGATATGAGGGAGTAAAAGTCATATATTGTGGCAATGTTATGTCTTTCGTAAGAGAAGTACTTTGCCTGTTGGAAGTCTTGCTTTTTAAGACCCTCTGGAGTTGCTCTAAATCTCTTATTCATAGGTTTTTTAATGTCTTTAGAGCGTAATATTACAAGGGAATCTGATTTTGAAATAGGATTGATAAGGCTGGTGAAAGAGAGGGAGGTCTGTGTATCTAAACTCTGGTTCTGAAAAGGGATTGACAATGACGTATACATTAATTAGTATACTCCCAATGTTGAAGGCGAAATCCTGTGGGTTTTGCCTTTGGGTTACAGTGTTTAAAAGTGCGGTCCGGTAAAACTACAGCTTTTGGACACCAGTAGAAAAATCAAAGCCTTGTATTCATTCGTGAGTACAGGGTTTTGTTCTTTAAAGCGCCATCAATCCTACCCCTGTATAGAAATCTGTCAAGCTTTAGCTTTAAATTATAAAAAAGATAAGTAGAATCCGAAGAAATTGTATTTGTTTTGAGGGATAGACTCGCTCGTTTTGAGGGTATAAAGAGGAAAGCTACGTTATTGGATCACTCCTCATCAAATGGCAGCTGAACTCTATTCTTCCCTTTAGGGTCGATACTACAAGAACTTTAAGGGATTGGCCCTAAGAGAGAAGAATCGTAGCACCAGACGTGGCAACAGTAGCTTTATTGAACTGAACCATCTTTTCAAATACTTCATAGAATTGATCGAGGAGTTGACCACGCAGGTGTACTTTATCGTTGCAGCTGACCGCTTGGAAAGGGCTCTGCTCCCCTCCTCTGGGCTTATCTTGGGGCCGCCCCGACGCCCTGGAAATCACATCACCCTTTGAGGGTGAGGGCGATGCGATTTTCCGACGGGCTGGGGCTATTGGCCATCCTCAAAAACTTGTTATTTTTTAGGGCTTTTTTAGATCACGATTATGCGGATGTATCGGGGTTATCGAGGGGTAAGAGGCATCGAAAGTGAGCAGGCTTACTTTACTGGTTGGAAGGATCTTGTTGAGAGTTGCTCTGCTCACGAAAAAGAACAAATGGACTTGCTCTCCCTCTAGTGGCAGAATCGCGAAATTATTCCTTAGTGTTTTTGTTACAAGAAGAGGTCTCATGAGCAAGATATTCATCTCTTATCGTCGCAGTGATAGTCAATATGTGACTGATTTCTTATACAAAGGGTTAGTAGATTATTTTGGAAAAGATGTAGTTTTTAAAGATGTGGATACTATTCCGCTTGGAGAAAATTTCAAGAAGTACCTCGATAGCATTATCGCTAAGTGTGAGATTATTTTAGTCGTTATTGGCGAACGATGGTTGAATGTGACAAATGTAAAAGGGCAACGAAGATTGGACGACCCACAAGACTTTGTTCGAATTGAAGTCGAAGCTGCTTTGAAAAGGGGGATACCAGTAATTCCTTTATTCGTGGATGGTACTTCTATGCCAAGCCCTACCGAATTACCTGATGTATTAGAAGAACTTTCATATATGAATGGTATGCAGATTCGTCCCGCATCTGACTTTGAACGAGATAAAGACAAATTGATAAAAACTGTTGAAGCTCGTCTTGCTCCACGGTTAGCAAAAGAATCGTTCAACAGTCAAAACAGAGGGAGTTCAGAAGATCCTAGTCGAATCTCAGAAGACGACAAAGAAGATCGAAGCTCAAATAAGGATATCGCAACACATAAACACGGGCTGACTCGCCACCTCTATTATTGCCTGTTACTCATAGCCGACCATGACGGAATCAAAACCGCAGACCTATCAGAGCTCCTAGGCGACCCAATCAGAAGCGTCCAACGCCGTGTGAAAAATCTAGTGGTGCGTGGACTTGTGGTCCGAAAGGGGCGTCTTCTCTATTATCAACCGGAAAACCTCGGTGGGAGCGACTGATACCCCTCCTCGGGGCTTATCTGGGGCTATCGAGCAAAAATAGAATCTATAAATTAAGGATTTCTCTTTGCTCTTCGAAGAACTTATCTAGGAACTTATCTATTTCTCCTTTAATAAAAACTTTTTCGCCTCCACTGAAACGGTCTAACCCTTTGTAAGTTCGGAGTTTCTCTTTACTTATCTTCACGTCAGCTTTGACTTCTATTATTTGGGTACTTTGGTGAAAATTAAACGTCAGGTGATGAACCTCCACAAAGTTACCTCTTCTAAAATCTTCCCTCTCATGTTCAATTACTTCGATTCTCATTTGCTTTTCTCTCCTATATAAATTTCTCTGTAAAGCTTTCTGTGCCCAAACTTTTATACATCTAAGAAAAAAACTCTCCAAATATTATTTCCTAACTAAAACTGCTCTCACACTTGATGCGTACCATTTCGCCTGTCGCTGTCTTGGCTTTACCCCCTTCTCATTCAAAGCATTTGCAATCTTCTGATAACTCTTTCCATTCTTCCGAAGCCGTTTCATCCTTCGAATCACGTTCTGTTCTTCCCGATTCTTCAAGAGTTTTCCCTCTTCATCTCTCTCAAAACCATACGGAATTTGCCCCAGCACCTCACCCTTGTCCTTCTTGTGAGAGAGGGCCGCGCTGGTCCGCTCAGAGATGAGCTCACGCTCCATCTGGGCCATTGCTCCCATTATGGTCAGAAAAAACTTGCCCATCGCTGTATCTGTATCGATTTGTTCTGTAATGGAAAGAAAGCGAGTATTCCCCTTCTCAAAGACCTCTTCGACCAAGTGGAGAAGGTCGCTTGTTCGACGCGTCAACCGGTCTAGCTTGTATACAATCAAAGCCTCGGCCTCATTTCCCTCAACCAACTGAAGCAACCGCTGGAGACCTGGCCGGTCCAAGTCCTTACCGCTGCGCCCCTCATCTCGAACCAGCTCGACCAACTCAAAATCCTTTAAGGTAGCGTAGGCCCTTATTTTCTCCTCTTGTACATCCAGTGAAATTCCCTCAGCGGCCTGCTCATCTGTCGAAACTCGGATGTAGCCATAAGCTTTTGGTACCTTCTTCTCTTGGAGCTTCTTTTTGGAAGTCCGCTTTCTCCTTGATTTTGCCATCTCATATCTCCTGATTGGTTACACTTTATTGGATATATGAGATATATCATACAACAGACGAACGTCTGTTGTATGAGTTTTTAATGTAATTATCTATAAAATATGAGGTTTTATACAAAAAACCATGCATATCCTCTCGTTTACTACAGGCATCTATTCGATTTTTCTAAGGATTTTCTCTATTTATTCGGAAGGATGGTAAATGTTCCCTCTTTCCCCTTGAAGGACACATCAAAGAACTGGAAGAAGTTTGTTTGTCCAAGAATCAAGCGAATCTCTTCGCAACTCCTTTGAGTCCAAGCAAAACCCAACTTCACAGGAGGATACGAGCCAATCTTTCCTTCCAGCAATACTGCCCGCATTGGTGTCCCGCTCAAAACTCCCCCAGCTTTTAGCGGGACCATCTGCTCGTCCCAGACTAAACCCAAGTCTAGACCATCTTCGTATGGCAACACATTAATTGTGCTTCCGGAGTCTACCAGCGCAGATCTGACAATCTTTTGGCTTCCTGAGGACAATGTTACCTCAACAAAAGGCAATTCGCCTGGAACATAAGAAAATTTCATACGCCTTCCTGCTTCAAAAACTCTTGGAGTTGTTCAGCTGCCTCGTAAGCCTCTATCGGACCGCTTACTTTTTTATCTGCTGAATTGGCTGCTATCGAAAACTCGTTCAAAAGAAGCTCGTCCGTATTCCTCTCCAATATCCCTGCAATGTATTGAATCAAGTGGATTTGATCAGCTGGGCCCAATTTATTAATCTGTCTCTTTATTTCCAAAACCGTCATCGTCTCTTTCCTCCTGCCCTTTTCAAGGCAACTCACTAAGTCGATTTAATAACTTAAGACTGGAGGCTCTGTACTTCGAGTCCCTATAATACCTAATTCACTCTAATCTCTGTAATTCCTTTCACCTTAAGAGCATCCTCCGGCAAGAATCTCAACGTTTGAGCAAATATTGGGTCAAGCATCACTTTCCCCTTTACCTCAATCGTATTCTCCAGCAATTCACCACACCCTATTGTTTCCCCTATTCGAGTGAGCTCTCCCTCGTAAAATGACTTATCTACTCCTCTCAAAAGCTGCGAAATCATCAATGCCCTCATCGAATCATCCAGAACTTTCAGCCGAGCCGCTTTCGTTATCTTCTCTTCCTCCGTCAGTTCTCGAGGCGGAGCTTCCATTTCTTCTTCTGTACTCTTTCTAAATAATCTTTTTATCCATTTCAGCATCAGCACTCTCCTTTTCCCTCTACTTTATCAAGAAACCTCCTTAGTTCCTCTCGAACCACCTCTTTCACATCCTCAGCTAGAAGCCATTCTTTCAGAGCCTCATTTATCAGCTTTTGATAACCACGACCTTCTGGAGCCATTTCACGAAACGCTTCCAGTACTTCCTCATCCAATCGTATCGTTATCCTTTGCTTTTTCACCTCTTGCTTTTTTGTACTCATTTAACTGACCTCCTTTTTATATGCACTATTGTACATATAAAAGAGCATTTGGCAAGAGAAAAATGCCCAAAATCTCACTTTTTTTTTTCCCTAAACCTTTGCGAAAGTCCGCATGCTTCCCCAGATTTTGGAACAACCTTCGCAGTACAAAAATGCTTTCTTGTAAAATATCAATGGTATTTACTAAAGAAGGTGCGGCGACAGCAAAGGAAAGCGAGCGACCAATTGTGACTGCTCGTATCATCACGGTTGCCGCTTGCTAGTTTCCACAACCTCAGAGCGAGCGACTGCTCACTCGAATGAAGCTACGGTTAGTCCGTCTGCTGCAGCGACACACTAGCCAGCCCCCTATAAAACAACCTTATAAAGCTAATAAATCACATGGCTTGGCTAGTGACTTAGCTCAGCTGCGGCGGCTTCCGCTTCCATAAAGCTACTTGTTATTAGATTCCATGAGGATTTCTAGTAAGCTAGTTGGGGATAAGAATTTATTTGGTAGGGTTACTTCAATGATGGGTCTTGTTCAAAAGAGAGAGAGGCTCTTGTCTTAGCCTTTAGAAAATAAAAAAGTGAGATTATCTGAGAGGAGTTTTCCGTAGTCCTTTAAAGGACCTCATCTATTAGAAAAGTTCATTACGTTACCCGTAAACGACAAAGACGCTTAGGAGACAGACCGATCGCTTGATATTGGAGTTCTCAGGAGGAAAACAAGTCCTTGACACAATTTTGGTTCACGGCCAAAATGATGTCCCTAAACCAAAGAAACCCCGCATAATGAGTGCAGGGTTCCTTGGATAGTTAGATTCGTAGTGTTCAAACAGTTCCTCTCCAAAAGACACTGTTTGAGCACCTTTTTACCAATGCCATTTTTTTAGGCACTAACAACAATTGTGAATTTACCCCATGATTATCCTACTGTCAAGGGCTTTTCCCTTTCAAAAATCGGTTCATAGCTTTCAATCATGTTCTTTGTATGCACTCGGAATCACAGGCAGTTTACTGCATGTTGTTTCAATGAAGTGTTGCGCTCGAGTTCCTAATCTTTGTTCAAATGCAAAGGTGAAAAATCATGGGTAAGCAACCCGTCGATCTCCTTTTAACAAAATCACTTCAGCGTTGGAAAAATAAAAAAGCTTATTACGAAGTAGAGTGTGACGATTGGAAAGAAGCTGACGAATTTTGCAGGATAACTGAGCCTCCTCCTACACTTACAATCCTTACTGCTAAAGAACCTCTGCGGAAAAAGTTTCAAAGGGATCGATTAAGGCGATTAGTAGGGACAATCGAAAAAGGGATATTCGAGACAGCGTACGAGCATGAAACTGTAACGATCAATAATTGCAACGAGTTAGAAGCTCTTATCCGAGAGCTTGAATCCGAGCCTTACAAGACAATCATTACAGGGGAAGTGCGAAAAGGGGCCGCTCAATCTATCAGTAGGGTTCTCAGTCAAGGCGACGTGCTAGAGACAGATCGGGCTGTCGTTACGGTTGACTTGGACGGATTTCAAACAGATCGTCCTATCGCATCTCTCACCAAAGAAGAAAGAACACAGGAAGTAAAAAAAGCTCTGGATCATGTGGGTTTATTGTTTGGCCAAGACACAAGTTTTGTGTACCAATTATCAGCCTCTTGTGGGCTGAAAAGCGAAAAAGATAAACACGGAAAAAGTCACTACATATCAGATCCCTGTAACCTCAAAGTACACGCTCACATTTTGACTGATAGGGCCGTTTCTCCGAAGTCTTTGTACAATTGTCTCAAAGAAATACAAAAGAATCATCCTTGTGTTGACCCCTCGGTTGTACGTGTCAATCAAACTCTTTTGACAGCCCTCCCAAAGTTCTTAGACCCCAAAGACGACCCCATGAAAGGGCTTGAT
>Ga0222626_1000617_pt1 | contig 19352 bp, 22 predicted proteins | sample AntAcemetageno91_FD_179862 | JGI IMG/M metagenome (GOLD analysis project Ga0222626, IMG submission 179862) | Saline water microbial communities from Ace Lake, Antarctica - #91 | ecosystem: Environmental > Aquatic > Non-marine Saline and Alkaline > Saline | place: Antarctica: Ace Lake | collected...
GGAGAGATCCGATACTATCATTATGAAGTTAACCCAGAATAATAATTTATTACAAAACAAAATAAGTGGTTTCATTGAGGATTACAGTAACCCTTTAAACAAGAAAAAAGAAGTTGTTGGGTGTGATAATACAGATGTTAGTGAAAAAATCTCTATAAAGTCAAATAAAGAAATGGTTTGTAATATATTACAGGGGAAATCTTTACTTCAAAAGATTTATATTAAATTATTCAAACCTGAATTATTAAGGGGAGGAGTTTGATAGATGATAGAAGATAAAATGAAGTTACGTGAAAAAGCTTTTGTTAATGGGGGTTTGTTGGGTTCGGGATTGTCATTAACTTTTTCCTCGATTTTTATATTTCTTTTTTATCTTTACATAAGTAACATTATAAATACTTTTTTTAATAAATATTCTGATCCTGATTTGGTAGTTTCTGTAGTAGTTTTGCGGGATTGTTTTGTACATATTCAAAGTGTAATTATAATAAATATTCTAATCCTTCTTATATTTGCAATTCCTCTTCTTGTCGTTGGTTGCATGAAAGAGTATTATCAAAGAAAAGAAATCAAAATAAGTACTATTGAAGTAGATTAAACACTAAACAAATGTGATGTTAAATTTATACTCTTTTAATTGTCCCCCGTTTGCGTTCACTCTTTCTTGAAGATTTTAAAATCCAACCAAACTATTAGTATTTAATTGTGTGATCATTTTCTTGTTAGGAAAAAGTTATCTACAATAATTGACTTGGTTGGTTGGTTGGAATTTGAAAAAAATTTGAAAAGAGTTTGAACAGAAAATCGGTGTCTGTGAAATCTCTTTGTTGACAGGGCTTTTCGTTGTGGAAAACCACTATTACTCACCTAACTTACCACTATTACTCACCTAACTTACCACTATTACTCACCTAACTTACCACTATTACTCACCTAACTTACCACTATTTTTTTGGTGGCACATTCATATAAGAAGAAATATTAAGGTAATTGACAATATATAAGGATAATTGTAAGATATTAAATTGTATTAAATTAACACTACACGATAAAATAATTGGAGGGGGAAATGGTTTTAGATAAGGAAGGATTAGTAAAACAAGACAAAAATTTTCTTGAATATCCAGATCATACATTAGCGAGATATCCAAGAGAAAAACATCCTGAGCCTATGGTCATAGAAAACAGTAATGGGACATATCGATTAAGCACTTCGGAGCAAAGATACCCAAATAGGACAGATAAAGTTTTTCTTTATTATTTTTTAAAGAAAATCTGGGAGAATAAATTCAAATCAAGAGAAATACAAACTACCAGGTATAGAGTTTCTATGGATGTTTTTGGTGGTCGTAGTAAAACAAGCTATGACCGGATAATAGGTGGACTGAAAAAATGGATGGGTGTTTCAATAGAATTTAATGGGATATTCTATGATGGAAATAATTACACTACAAGGTTTTTTGGAATAATTGATGATGCTATTTTAGATAAGGGAACCGGTAAGTTAATTGTAAGATTTAATGAGCAATATCTGGAACAATTAAAACATACCCAGTACTATCGAAAAATTGATTGGAAAAAGTTTAAACAGTTTAAAAAAGATATAACAGCACGATTATATGAAATTCTTCTAATACGTTCTCTCCCTTGGAAAATTGAAGTGGTAAAACTTGCTAAAAAACTTACTTTAAAAAGAAAATATCCATCTGATATATTACAAAAAGTTAAACCTGCGGTTAATGAGTTGAAAAATATAATACCAATTGGTTTTTCGTCCTATAAAAATGATGTTGGTGAAACCATCTGTGTTTTTTCTAAATTTGAAGAAAACTCTCAAAGTGATTCCAAAGAAACATCAAAAATTCCTGTCAACGACTACAATAGGCATCTTGGTATTCTCTTAAAAGTAGGAGTAAACCGGGAAGTGGCTGAAAAGGTGATAACTGAACATGATATTGAAACAATAGCTGGAGTGATAAGAGAGGTTCAAGACATTCCTGACGCAAAGAACCCTCCTGGTCTTATGATAAGTAGACTTAACACGATTAAAGTGCAACAAGAGCAAAAGAGACTGGAAAGCGAGGCAAGAATAAAGGAAGCGGAAAGGAAAAAAGCCGAGGAAAAAGCAAAAGAAGATGAAGAAGAAATACTCAGAAAAAGAGCAAGAGAATATTTTGATTCTCTTTCTGAAAGTGAAAGATTAGCTTTAAAGGAAAAATCAGAGAAAAGCTTACGAGTACCATTGAAACTTTGGGAAAATCATCCAGAAAGAAAAGAATCAATTATTATGACTGAAATTGAAAATAATATTATGGAAAAGCAATTGCCACATTCAATTATGTGTTTTGGTAAGCAAAATAAGTCATCATATGAATCTAAATATGAGAGAGTGACCTGTAAACCCAAATATGAAAAAGTGATTCGTGAACCAGTGGTCAGTGTACCCGAATATGAAAGAGTTCAAAAGAAAGAGGAATAAAACGTTTAAATTCATTATTATTTTAATTCACTTCCAAAGGCGGATCAGTTTAAGTTCAGATCCGATGCTGAAGAAAAGATGAGTGCTGCACTTAAATTTGTAAAAATTCCAGAAAGACGGAATGATATTATCAATGCCCAGATTGAGATAGATTTGATTCAGCATCTTGAGGCGGAAAGAAACGGATAAAACTGGGATCGCAATAGCTTTATAAAGGAGAATTTAAGATGAAAGAAGAATTGTTAACCCTTATTAATGAATTAAAAACCGATCAAGAAATATCATCTTATGATGAACAAAAAACCAAGCAGCTCATTATTTTAAGATTTTTAACTATTTTAGGATGGGATATCTTTAGTGAAGTTATTCCCGAATACACTGTTAGCGGAAAAAGAGTGGATTATGCTCTTCGTATTATTGATTGCGTTAAAGCTTTTATTGAGGTTAAAAAAGTAAAAGAGGATTTAGATTTACATCAGGAACAATTATTGAACTATTCTTTTCATAAAGGTATAAAACTTGCTATCTTAACAAACGGTATAACTTGGTATTTCTATTTGCCGCTACAGGAAGGAAACTGGGAGCAGAGAAAATTTTATACAATAAATATTTTTGAACAAGAAGCCAGTGAAATTAGCTTAAAATTTACAGACTTTTTATCACGAGAAAACATAATTAATGGACATGCAATAAAAAATGCTAAAAAAGTTATTGCTGGAAAGCAAAAACAGAAGGCATTGAAAGAAACATTACCAAAAGCCTGGAATAAGTTAGTGATTGAACAAGATGAGTTGCTTATTGAGCTAATTAGTGAAACTTCAGAAAAGATTTGTGGTTATGAGGCTAACGAAAATCAGGTAAAGGATTTTCTTTTAACTCACAAAAATCAATTAGTGTTATCGATTGATAAACCCCCTTCTTCATCTATAAAAAAACAACAACAGAAACCTCTCAATAAAAAAAAATCTCCAGATGTAGGTTTAAAAATACAGGGTAGCGAATTACAATTAAACATACACGCTCTTAAAGTAGAAAAACAAAATGCTAAAGCTTTAGTGGAGGGCTTTTCTAAAAATTCGTTGCTTTATTATTCTTCTATTTTTACTGCACATAAAAATGCTAAATCATTGCATAAGAATTTTAGAAGAATTCCAAAATTATTGACAGTTTTTAAAGGACAACCTAAAAAAGAATATCCTTTAAGTGAAATCGGAAAGGATTTACATGCTAAAGATTATGAGTTAAGAAAAAATTATGTTGCTGTTTTGGATAAAATCTTTCATATAAAAAATAATATTAAAATGTGGGAAGAATTGTGCAGCAACGGAATATTTGATATTTGGGAGCCAAAAGCTCCATATAATAGTCTTAATGGTAAAGACGACCCCATGATTCTCTTATTAAGAATTTTTGAAATTGATTATGATTTTACGATAAGAATTGTTCCTAAAAATAATTATATTGATACTATAAAATACTTCGATAATAACGGGATCCCTATACCTATAAGCAAAGTAAGAATAATTAGACCAATAATTTCCAATAACTCATTTGAAAGTATTATAGAAAAAATAAAGGAAGTAACATTCACATATTTGGAAGGGAAGGGCGAAGTTGAGATTTGTAATACTATTGAAATGGTTAAAAAACTGTTATAGTAGTTTCTTCCTGCTAGGCCCAGTGGAAGCGAAGCTGTTCTGAGACGCAACGACCCGTCTTAATATCTTCCATAGCAATAGTTTTCGAGCCTAGTTTGTTTTCACTCAAAAATATGAAAAGTCAATAAATATGGACTCTAAGAAATTTCAGAAGCAGAACACCATCTATACAAAGGTGGAATAGAAATTCCCAAGTTATTACGACCCCAATAAAAAAAGTTATGGTGATTTTAATTTGCTATCAATTGTGTTAAAACAGTTGTATTAAAACAATTGTATTAAAATATATCAAATTATTATTAAAGGAAGAAATTCATGAAAAATTTAATTTGTGTTGTATTAATTATTTGTTTAATGCTTTTATCAGGTTGTTTTTTAAAGGAAAAATCAGATGGTGGAATGATAACTGAGATTATGGATCAGAATTCCGTAGTTGCATATGATGAGCAACAATTGAAGGACATGGCTGACTATAAGCTTGGAAATGAAAAAGACATGATGAAAGGATTAATTTTGGGTTCTGGACTACTTAAACCAGTCAGCGTGTTATATAAGGCACCAGATCAGGAGTATTTTGCCGTTAGTTTAAAATCTGTGTTTGTTGATCAGGATACTGACATCTATTTTTTGTCCAACAGGGACGGGTCGACCCGTCCCAAAACCCAAATTCTTACATCATTTGATGTAAGGGTGCGCTAAGTACCGGGCTAGCCCGTCTCTACTGCACAAATTCACTTCTTCGTTATTTTCTTGTACCACTTATCAACTGATTTTCTGACTCTATCCATTTCTGCATGATCTATGTGCATACCATAAGGCTCATTGTTAATTCCACCGGTTTTCTTCATCCATTTTGCAACCTGTTTCAACTTGGGCGGACTCACATTCCCCAGATACCGTTTTGCATATTCTATCACTTCAGGTGTAAATAATTTCAGTGATGTCAAATGGGTGGTTTTCACGTTAAATCCAAAAACAGGTTCCTTCATTTTATTTTCGATTTCTTCAGCAATATTCCAACCCCAGGGATCATAATCAGTAAGGGCTGCTATTTCCACATTGGCCACACCATGTTTTTTCAGTGCATCGGCGAAATATTCCATGGTCAGGTAACCAGGTTCTCCACGTGAAGCCATGGCACTAATTCCATATTTTTTAGCCATCTCCTGGCAAAACCAGAACAAGCCTTCTTTCTCAGTATAGAAAATCAAGCGAGTCCTTTTGCGCCCGATGATCTTGAAACTATCCATTGAATCCTTGAAATCAAATTCACCTTTAAAACGAAATATACCTTTCAGGACAAATTCGTTGAAGCCTTTTCCCATTCTATCGATAAGGTAAGATTCTCTTCCTTTGCCTCTACCTGAATCCAGCAGAGGTAAATCCAGCAACATCTCTATTTCATAATTCGTCAACATTATTGCTGGGCCTTCATCGGTTTCCAGAAGATCATGATTTCTGTAAAAAGGCCTGAGTTCTCGATACCAGAAAGATCGTAAATTTCCTTTTATTGGCTTTAGCTGTTTGGATTTTATCATCAGAAATGATTGCCAGATAAAAGTTTTGATAAATTTCGAATCGTTAATAGTTGAGATTCCTGAACTACTTCCACCAGGAAAAAGTGTGCGGATCTCTTCAGTGCTCATCTTGCGCATGTCATCGAATTCCAGACCCACATTCTTTTTTACCCACCATAATTGTTCAGGGGTTAATTCCTTCAATATTTGTTCTTGTATTTCCTGCCAATTCATTTTACCCTCTTAATCAATACTAAAATTTCGGTTTCAATCGGGTTGTCCCGATTGTGCTGTTTCCTTAGGAGATATTTTCATGTCACAAAGAATCATTGCTGATACTGTCTCAAAAGAACTGGGACTCCCACTTCGGACTGGACGGAAATTCCTTCGTCGAGTCCTGGAACTAATGTGTGATGACATTGTATATACTGAAAGACTGGAACTTCGTCATCTTGGAGTCTTTCATGTTACTGACCGTCCACATCAAACGGTCAGTCATCCTGTTACCGGAGAATTAATCTATGTCCCCAAAAAGAAGGTTTTAAACTTCAGAACATCTAAAGTTCTTCGTGATTTTTTAAATCCAGAAGATTAGCCCTTGCAGATCAGTTTTATTCCAAACGATCCGGAAGTTGCAAGTGAGAACCATTTCTTATCAGCGACCTGGTAGGTATATACCTGTGGTTTGACGTGTTCTTCTTTTACCTCAGGATCTCCACCACTGGCACATGCTGAATCTTTTGCCAGTTCCGGGATCAGCACCTTTGCTTTTTTCATGAGTTCCACACTATCTTCCATGATCTTTCGAATTGCGCCCTCGCTAGACTGTTTGCGAGTTTCACCAGTATTCACCCTTGTAAACGGACCTAATTTTATAATCCAGTCTTCTTTTCCGATAATCATTATTTCCCTCCAGTTCTATGTTATTATATAATTATATTATAAACCCGTTAGAGGAGAATATCAATGATTGAAAAAAAGTATACTGTGTTTTACAATGCTATAGTAACTGAATTCAGTTCCCATATAGTCGCTACTGGATGGTGTAACGAAGCCGGCTGGACTCCAATTCTGACAGAGGATGGAACCGGCAATTTTAATTTCACAGTGAAGAAGTCTGGAGATATTTCAGCACAGGTCATAACACCATTTGCTGTTACTGCAGAAATATCAGATACTCCAAAAAGCATTTCTGTAGAAGATGATCATGGCAGACATCAGATCCAGGTTAACGGTATTGATATTGGTGGAAGCGGAGAAAATACTCCAGGGAAATGGGTGAAATCAAGTGAATAGGAAGTTCGGCGGTTCGGGATCTGTTTATCACTTGATAGGATCGTTGTTTTTTGCCCGTTTACTATTACGACCCCATTATGTTATACAAAAAAATAATTCTAAAGGAGAAATCTAATGTCTAGGATAACAGTGAATTTCACAAAACTTATTCAGGATTCACAAGATTATGGGAGTGATGATGAGCATATGGTATCACGTGCATTCTTTACTATTGCCATCGATGATAATAATCCAGTTGAGTCGCATGTTAATATCAAGCAAATTGTAGGTTCTGATTTTGAAACAGCTCCTTTGGAAATTTCGACACCAAACAATTACAAAGGCCCTTTTGATTTTGAAGCTTTTTCCAAAGCAACAGAATCTTATTATCGAAGTCTAGTAGGAAGTCTAGGTTCAGTCATTCACATTTCTGGTGGGTCGAATGTAAGAATGCGAAATAATACATTTATTCAGCAAAATAGCGTTTCATTTGAAGCTTTTGAATCTGGTTCAGGCTGGTAATTATTCTAGATTTTTGCTCTTTTAGTGCTCGTGATAATATTGGAAAAATTGCATAACAAGTCGCTTAAGACCGAACACAACCGTTGCTCTTACTTCGCTCTGGTTGCGTCGGCTTAGCTCTGCGTTACTCTTTTTTTTAATCAGAAATCTTTCCCATGAACAATTGAAATTTAAAGGAATTATTACTATTGACTAATTCCCGGTGAAAAGCCAGATCCCCTGGCTAACAATATCCGACCACAAAAAGAATTAATTTATGTTTTTTTAAGACCGCTCCGTCCTGATTCCAGTACAGCACATCATTTGCCGTCCCCTTCTTCCCCTCCCCCCTTTCAAAACCCCCCACACCCCATCTCAACACCCCTATTTAATTGGTCCACTATTATGGAAATCGGGAATACCGATTTGAGTGGAAATTATTAAAGGAAGGAGGAGCTGAAGGGGGGATTAGGGGAAGAGGCTATGGGACTCCCATTTCCGCCATTCACCCTCACCTCTGGCGGAAATCAACTAATGCACTGTCCGGGAAACAGGCCGGGGCTTGGTTATCGTATCTATTTTGTTGGTTGCTTGGCTCCGCACTGAAAATTCCAAAATCTTGTAACATCCGTGTTACAACCTTTTTCCATTTTCAGTGCTGGGTTGTGGTCTGGGTTTGCCTCTGGGGGTTTTCTCCTGGCTGATGTAATTCCACCCACCACCCATAAAATTTAGGTCATCTTCCATGGGTCTTTAAATTCAGGATGAAGTATCTATAACAAACCTTGCTGATTAATTATTTCTGGATTTATATCAAATATCTCTAATAATCTTAATATTGCTCCTGTAGGAGTTCGGTTTCCCTGTTCCCAGGATTGCACTGTTCTAGGACTGACATTGCATAAATGAGCAAAAATAGCTTGAGAAAATTTTAATCGAGTTCTTAAATCTATAATTTCTTCTGCTGTATATTGTCGTGGCTTTTTAATGTTAATTTCATAATTTTTCAATGTGATTTTGCCTTTGTAAAATTGTGTCGCTTCTTCCAGTGATTCTTTTAGCGCATCAAAAAGTCTAATTTTTCTTTCTTTCATTTTTTCCACTCCTTTGGCTTGATTTTGCCTCTTTTTTGAGTATTTCACCCATCTTCTTTAGTTGTTTCTTTTCATCGATTGTTAGATCAATCGCCTCATTTTTACCGTATATAAACAACAAATGCATATTTGAAAGAAACTCTATGTACAAACAAATTACACGATTTCCGCCTCTTTTCCCTTTTTTCCTCATACTGCCTTTTACACGGATTTTTCTTAATCCTCCTGTTCCCTGGATAACATCACCTTTTTTTGGATTTTCTATCAACTCATTTTGAAATTCTCGAAGTTCTTCAGGTGTTAATAAATTTTTAACTTTTCGTTCAAATAATTTAGATTCTATAAAAATCATGTTTTTTCACTCCTGCTACTCAGTAGTATACTACTCAGTAGCAGGAACGTCAAGTTCAATTGATAATATTCAAGAAACATCTCAGTACAAAAAACACCGAAAACTACTATAAAATAACAATATTCAACACTTTATGTGATATACTATTAGTAGAGAAGAAGAAGGGAGAAAAATATATGAACGCAGTCGGATATATCAGAGTTTCAACTTCGGAGCAAGCCAAAGAAGGTGTAAGTTTGGATAACCAAACTGCCAAAATAAAAGCATATTCAGATCTCAATGACTTTACACTACTCGAAATCATAAATGATCCCGGAATGAGCGGAAAGAATCTCAAAAGACCTGGCATTCTCAAACTCATGAAAATGATCAAAAAAAAAGAAATTGATACTATCATAGTTTATAAACTGGATCGGCTCTCCAGGAAAGTTAAAGATACTCTGGAATTAATCGAAACTTTCGAGAAAAAAGGAATCACCTTTCATTCCATTACTGAAAAAATTGATACTAAATCTGCAATGGGTAAATTTTTCCTCAATATCACCGCTTCATTGGCTCAAATGGAAAGGGATCTCATTTCAGAAAGAACAATCGATGCACTCAGATATAAAAAATCAAAAATGGAAAAAACCGGTGGAGATATCCCATTCGGTTATGATGTCACAGAAAAAAACATTCTGATCAAAAACAAAGCAGAGCAAAAAGTAATTTCTCTGATTTGTCGCTCACGGAAAAAAGGCGACTCATTAAGGGAAATATGCAGGAAACTTGAAGAAAAAGGATTCAGGACGAAAACAGGTCGTTTAAAATGGCAAGCAAAGGTTATTTCTTCCATCTTAAAAAGGACTGCTTGAAATCACTCCATTCGTAACCCTTCGGTCGATGGGTTACGAAAATACGGGAAACATGGTATCGAAAAAACTACTTCCGGAAAATAAAAGAATTAATGAAAAGCCTCTATTTTAGAGACCTCATTTTTAAGATCGACGTTTCTTGTCCAGTTGCTATTACATACCCTTATTTGAATTGAATATAGATGAGAAATTACCATTAAATATTACTTGAAAAATTGAAATCGGTATTCTCTGAAAAGCTATGACACCAAATGGCTCCCAATCCTACCTTGCCTCTCAGGACAGCTTCGCTTCCACTGGGCCTATAAGTACAAATGTTATGAAAATTCAACACGAGAAACTTAAAGAAATCTCACGTCGATTAGATATCCCTATGACTAATTTAATCCGTAAAGGCATTTCCTGGATTTTAAATGAGTATGAAGCTGCTATGGAAACAAATGAAGATTTACTTTGTATTCCTAATATTACAAAACGGCTTGAAAAAGCAGATAAAGACATGATTGAAGGAAAAGCAACTAAATGGGATGGTAATTTTTAATGTTCGATATCTACTTATCAACAGAAGTACAGAAATTTCATAAGAAAATCAAAAACGAAAAACTTAAAAAGATATTGCGTGAATGTTATGATGCTCTAAAAAAGGAACCTTTTAATGGCGCTAATATCAGAAAAATGGTGGGAAAATTCAAAGGATTATATCGTTACAGAAAAGGGAATCTCAGGATTGTTTATGACGTTTTAAAGAAAAAGAAAATCGTTTATATCAAAGTCATAGATGATCGTAAAAATATTTACAAATAATAAAAAGTCTCTATTTTAAAGGGTTAATTTCTAGGATCGACGTTTTTTGTCCATTTGCTATTACGACCCCATTATGCTCTTTTTCTTAATTTATAAGGATGAAACATTTTGACATAGATTTTATACAAAGTTGGTCTCCCCTGGAGTGGATCTTCATTTTTCTTCTTTTTTTCTATTTCTTTATCAACTTTTGTTTCTACAAATTCTTTAATTGAAATTACTTTATCTGTTTTCTTTGTTTCTTCCTTTTTGGGTTCTGCTGTTGTTTTATTTTCAATCAGCTTTCTGGTCTGATCCAGATCCTGGGTAAGCTTCATAATTATTGTCTGTAGTTTTTCTTCACTTTCTGCTTGTCTATCAATTAATTTGTTTATGATTTCATTTTTCTCTCTTGAAGTTTGGCTCATCAATTTATCTTTTTCTTGTAATTGATTTTTTAAGTATTCATTTTGCTGTTTAAAGCTTTCATTCAATAGTTCTAAAGAGTTATAAACCTGGTTTAAATCATTGCTATTATTGACTTCATCTATTTTGATTTCTCTTGGATTTATACTTTTTTTAATGATTTCTATTGCTTCTGTGGTTAAGTGAATCACACGATTCTTCTTTATTATCAAGCCTTTTAGACTAGGTTTTAACCTTTTAATCTTTTTATAAACTGTCATTTGAGATACTTCTAATAATTCCGCTACCTGCTTTACTTTTAGTTCGTTCATTAACCTTCTTTCTCCCTGTTTAATGGTTTAATATATTTCTTCTATCGGTTTTTTTAGATGGTTGGTTTATTCTTTCTTTTTATCAAAGTAAGGTGGGAATATTTAGTACCCTAGGTGACATTATTTGGTACCTAATGAGTACAAATTCAGTACCTCTTTTTTTATTTTATTTGAAATTCTTAAACAACAACTCCTGGTTAAGCAATTCCTTTTTGATACTTGTGCGATCATTTTATTTCGCGCGCGCCCGTAATCTGTTGTTGTTTAAAACTTTAAGAACTTTAAAGAGTTTACGATTCTGAAAAACCTTGTTGCATAGGACATTCTAAAGAGTAACCCTGACATTTTCAATACCTAACCCTGACATTTTCAATACCTAACCCTGACATTTTCAATACCTAACCCTGACATTTTCAATACCTAACCCTGACATTTTTTTAAAGAAAGTCATTGATTCTTTTTTTTTAATCTATTACAATTATTTTTATGGAAATTAAAATAAATAAGCCGTCTGCTATGATCCAAGTTAATGTGAAAGAATTAAGCTTTACGCAAAGAAAAATTGTAAATTTTATGATTTATATTGCTCAAAAAAGTGGTAATCAAAAATATTATGTGACTGATATCAAAACGATAAAAAAAATGTGTACCATAAAAAGCACCGAAAATATTGATATTAAAGAACAGTTTAGAAATTTAAAAAATATTATAATCGAGTTTAATTATTTAAATAAGGATAAAAATCATGTTTGGCAATCAATAAATTTTATATCAGCTGTTGAAATAATTCATAATACTGGTGAAACAACATTTGAAATTCCTAATATGCTAAAAGAAAGAATACTGGATCCTAAAATTTATGCTCCTTTAAATATTCTTTTGATTGCTGGTTTGAAGAGCAAGTATTCGATTGTTCTTTATGAATTACTTCGTGATTATTTACATTCGCCTACTTTTCCACAACTTACTGTTACAGAATTAAAAGAGTTATTAGGAATTGGAAAGGGTAAGTATAAAGAATTTTTTGATTTCAAAAAAAGAGTTTTAGATAAAGCAATTAAAGAAATCAATAAAAAAACAGATATAATATGCACTTATGAACTTATCAAAACCAGTGGGAATAGATATTCTCATATAAAATTCAAAGTTGAAAAAAATATAAATTTCAAATTTTCTAAACCAATTTCAACTATTGAAAATAAAGATGTTCCTTTGATTGAAAACAAGTTTGATATTCCACCAGAAATATTAAAAATTCTTCCCCCGGAATACCATATCAATTCAATTCGTCATCAGATCGAGCCGTATTTTAACGATCTAAACTTTCTGGCATCAAATATAGAATATGCTAATAAAAATTGTGATAAGAACTATCCAGCATATTTAAAACTAGCTTTAAAGAATGATTATGCAAAAGTGAATAGGGAAGTAAAAGAAAAGAAAAATAAGATAGTCCAGGATAAGAAAAATCATATTCAGGAAAAGAAAAATCAGGAAAAGTTATTGAAACAGAAAGCCTGGGATTATTTTAATTCACTTCCGGAAGGAAAGCAGTTTAAATTCAGATCCGATGCTGAAGAAAAGATGAGTGCTGCTTTAAAATTTATTAAGATACCCGAGAGAAGAAATGATATTATTACTGCTCAAATTGAGAAAGATTTACTTTTGGTTACTTGATATCAGTGCTGTACCTGTATCCACTAAAATGTGCGATTTTGAATTGAAGAAATCGGGTACGTAAAATTTCGTGGATCAAAACATTTAGGAAATATTTTTATTCTCTTGAAACTATGAAGTATTCCTGATAAAATGTAGACTATGAGTTACATTGATATTGGAAGTGTCTGTTCAGGTATTGAAGCTGCATCAGTTGCTTTAGAAGATTTTAATTTTAAATGGTTCTCGGAAATCGAAAAATTTCCGTCAAGCATTTTGCAAGCAAAATATCCAAATATCCCCAATTTGGATGATATGTGCGACATTCCTAAAAAAATTAAAAATGAAGAGATAGAATCACCACAAATGATTTGTGGTGGCACCCCATGTCAAGCATTTTCTTTGGCAGGCTGGAAAAAAGGTTTAGAAGATGACCGTGGGAATCTTACTCTAAAATTTGTTGATATTATTGAAAGCAATGATGCAATTCGTTTGAATCGCGGTTTACCACGAACTATTGTTTTTTGGGAAAATGTTGAAGGTGTATTGAAAGATAAAACAAATGCTTTTGGAATATTCTTGGCGACTCTCGCTGGATGTGATGATGCATTTTATTTAAAAAAGTGGCCTCGCGCTGGTGTTATTCATGGATCAAAGAGAAATATTGCATGGCGGGTTCTTGATGCAAAATATTTTGGTGTACCTCAACAAAGACGAAGATTATATGTGCTTGCAGGTGGAATTGATTTTTTTCCTGAAAATATCTTATTTGAAGACTTTTTTACACGTTCTGTGCCGGTTGCTCGTAAAAAATTAGTTTTCAATAAAAACGGTCATAAAATTGAAATATTCAGGGAATATACAGGTGTTCCTGGGACGGTTAAACCCCGGAATTGACCGTTCACAAAGCAATATATTCCATTGAGACCAAATTGATAACCATTCAAAACCTTCAAAAACACCTTGGACACGGAATGGTTATTTCTGACCTCTGAATGGTTAATTTTGCCTTCTATGCGTTTCTCTATAATGTGTTACAATAAATGTAATGATCTAAAATTCATAGGAGGCTCACATGCCAAGAAAAAAGGATGAAAATCTGGAATTACTTCTTTCCCTGCTCATGCGGATCGTTTCACCACTGAAGTCAATCCCTGTTCAGACCGCTGAAGCAATGTATTTTATAAGGCCGGAGAATATTGCCTTTATCACTATCGAAGACACACGCCTGGTATTTTACGACCTAGACGGAAACAAGTGGACCAGGTTTGACACTCTCACTGGAATGGAAGAGAAACTTAAAAAGGATCCCCGGTTTTTCCATTCCCATAAATCTTACTGCATAAACCTTTATGCTGTGAAATCACTTTACAGGGAAGATGATAAAAGAAAGTCCTGGAAAATTTCTTTTCATGGAGAGCTTCAGGAGGAAGCAATTGTTTCAACTGGAAATCTCCAGGCATTCAAGAAACTCATGGAGCTTGATTAAATGCAAGTCGGTTCTTTAACTCACAAACTTAAAACTGGAAAACTAGTTTCTTTGATCACAGAGAATGGTTTCCTGTTTTCAAATACTTCTGAATTGATTGCTTTTAAATCAGATCATGGAAATGCTATTTGCTCAATTGGGGACAAACAATATACTTCAGAAAAATCCTATACTGACATGGTAAAACTTGTTTCAACACTTCCAGGTTGGTTTCATACTGCATCTGGTTTGAGAGTCAACCTGAATCATATTGCTTCAATTATTGCTAAAAACGATAAGGAATATACACTTGTTTCTCACAACGGTTTGAAATTTGATTTGAACAAAACCTTTTATGAAAAGGTACAGAAGTATTATGATGTTAAGACTTTACAGCATGTGACTCCTTTTTCACTTCCTCAATACTGGATGATGGACATGAATATCAGGCACATTGATAAAGACATCATGTATATGGAAGTTCCAGAATTGTTCGAAGAATTTTCAACAGAAGCCGGTGATACTATTGTTGTTAGTGACTTGATTGTGAACTTTCTTTACCAGCAGGTAGAGTATATTCGAGACGGTGAAGACAGCCCAATTGAAGGCGGAAATGTTAGATCATTATGGTATATGATCAAGCCGACTCTGAGCCGGCTTGATCTTCTCGATGGAACAAACCATTATAAAACCGTATCCAGCAGACTTGCTGAAATGGTAGAACATCGGATTCTTTCATATGGTGAATTTGAACTTTATGAATATGGACTCTGGAATGTAGGTTTGTATAATCCTCATATTATTTTTCTTGCAGAAAAAAGATCACATTACCAGTTTTTACAACAGTTGCAGGATCATGCTGGTGTTACTATTATTTCTTCCGAAGGACAGCCCAGCATGATGACCTGTGAATATTTCTGTGAAGCTTTCAAAAAGAAAGTCCCGGAATATTGGAAACATGATCGTATTGTAATTATAAATATCATGGATTACGATCCTCACGGTTATCTGATCCTGGACACTTTTATTGATAATCTCAGAGTATTTGGTATCAAACATCCAACTGAGATTAAACTTTCACTTCCGGAAAATTACACAGATTTAGAAATCGAATTTCAACACATCAACCTGGAGAAGGAAGATGACGACGACGTGGGAAATACTATTTTAAACAAATGGATGAAAAAAACAGAAGGAATTAACGGCAATAAATGGGGGATGGAAGTTGATGTTATGATGTTGGATAGGCCGAGAGTTAAAGAATTATTTCTGGCTGCAGCTAAGTCTTGGTTTAAGATTATGCCACCTGTTCAGCGTAGGGTTTGGGAAGAAGTTTATAAGATTATTTGAAATTAAAATAATTGATTTTAATATATTGTTAGAAATATACTATATGCATATTTTGTATGAAGCTCAAAAAGAGCGAAGGAATAAAATTATGATAAAAAAAAAAATATTTTTGCTGTTAATTTCTTGTTTTATGAGTCAGTTTTTATGGTGCGAAGTGACTGAAATTAGTATTAACGGAATTATAGATGAAGTTCGAAAATCTTCGACTTTTCCTTCAACTTATATTAACCGTCTACCAGAGATATTAGATTATTGGATTCAAAACAGATATAGAAATCTAAATGTGATAATACCAAAGCTATTCAAAATAAAAATGACGAAAAAGACTTTTGAAGTACTAAATAAATTTATTGAGGAAGAAACCTTTTGTGATGAAATAATAAATTTTATTGAAAAACCTGAGTTTATTAATGATTATTCTATTAATGGAGAAACAGGATTAAACCTTATATTAAAGGCCATTTATCAAAAATTTTCAAAAAAAAGAATGAAAAAAAAAGTAAGTGAAACAATTCTTGATTACATTACTAAATTAAATTTATCTAAAGAAAAGTTCGTAGATGCATTTTGCAAGTTGCCACGCTTGCGCCAAAGTCAAAAAGAGAAAATAATGTTAATGCTTCTGAAATACGATAATTTGACGATTGCCGACGTGATCAAAATGCTTAAAGCTAAACAATTGCTACTCAAGAAAGCACCGATGTCAATATTATTGAAAAAAGTTGATCCTGTCACGATTGCGAGAGAACTATTCGTTAATGACTTTTGGTCAGAAATTAGAGATTCGGATCAAAAAAAACAGTTGCTAGCAAACATCCTTTCGGATCAAAAAATGGAGGAATTCAAAAATTTTCCAGATGATCTTTTTGAAAAAATAATTGAAGAAATGCTTTATTATCTAAAAGGGGAACAGTATAACAATCCAAAATTTTGGGCCTATCTTCTTAATCATACCCGGACAGACAAACAAAGGCTCTCAATAATGTTAAGACTATTTCAAACATTTTATAGTGATAAGAATGTGTCTAATTGGATTGGCGGTAGTGCAATTCGCGAATGTAGTGAAGGCTTTTTTGAAGGAATTAATTATCTTTTTACAAAAAAACTGTATGCAAAAAATAAGGCCCTCATTCAGAAATATGTTAAAGAAGAAGGCGCAGATCAATTTGTCGATTCATATATAAAACTGCACAACACTCATAAAAAATTTACACCTGAAGTTATCTCTTGTCTCATTGCTAAAATTAAGAAAGAACCAAACTATGATTATTTATATGCCATAAGGAGAGTTAATGAAAACTTCGCTGTTAATTTTCTCAAACAGAATAAAAAATTAATTATTGATAATAAAGAAACATTACATCGGTTGATAAAAAGATGTTTTGTCTTTTCGGTTAGCCCGCAAACGTTTGGAGAATACTACCCGGGATTAGTCTCACAATGCCTTTCAATTGTTAACGAAATCGCTGTGAATGACCCTGATAATTATTATATGAAAAAGTCCAAGTCTGATTTTGAAAGTTTAGGTAAAAAACTAACTTTTTATTATAACATGGAACACCATGGCATCGCGAAGGAAATCAATAAACTAAAACCTTATTTGTCAAAAAACAGCAAAGTTCAAAATGATGTTTTATTGCCAGAGGGATACAAAAAAATGGTTTGGAATTCCGCAATTGAGAATTGTAAATCTAAATGGAGTGACGTTCTAACTCCATTAACGGGAAAAATCCAAGCTCCTTTTGCTAATAAATGCGGTATACTTATGTTACGATTGTTAAATGTTCCACTAAACACCCAATATATTCAGGGTCAAAAAAGTAACACCGCTACATCAATTACTAGCATTAATAAGAAATTGTATCCAAAGAAAACTATGTCAAAATTTCGTAGTTTTGAATCAAGCGATCATGCATTTTCTTTTTTTGAAGGAAAGTTATTTGCTGTAATGACAGAATATAAAATTGAACAAGGAAAAAGCGACCGTCACCAAATTCAATTAAAATTGCAGAAAAGTCTTAATGAAATCGAAAACAAATATAATGGGTCATATGAAATCTATAGGGGATTAGTTGATCCCTATAGATTAGGAATCATTTCCGCTTCATATTCAAACGAAAACGATCCGGATACGGAATTGTATGTATTTAATTATGTCATTAAACACTTTTCAAGGGGTTTAGTGTGTCAAATTGTTATCTTTAACAAGAAAGTTTTAAAAAATGTAAAAAATCTAATTATTGATGAAGTAAATAACTTAAAATAAAGCGATTAAAAAATTCTAGTATTAATTACCAGATGTTCTGCATTGCTGCCCATACAAAGCACAAAAAGAGCACTACTCCTATAACAACCCCGGTTTTTGAAAATTCATTTTTTAAATTCAAATCTTTTTTAATATGATCTGGCACTCCATCGCTGTGAATAGGACAAATTACATTTACGAGTTTATTTTTGTTACTTGTTGGAAAAACGAAATATTTAACGGCTTTTCGTTCATTACAGCCCCACCATATACTGTTTTTTTGAAAATATCCTTTAGTCTCAAATCCAAATCTAATACCAAGCTTATGTAATAACATCCCTTTTTTTGGAATCAATTTTATGATGGGATTGTTGGGAAAATTATTATTTATTAAGTTTTCAACTTTTGAAATATGTTTTTCGCACTGATTTGCATGCTTAATGTCTAAATCGCATCCAACAAAACAACCTCCAACGCCTCCCGTCGCCATTAAGAATCCGAGTATCGGAAGCGCAATAATAAACCAGACTATTATTTCCATTAAATCGGTGCCGCCTCGACTATTTAAATGTCTTTTTTTCCAAAAATACATTTTAAAAAGGCTGGCGCGGTATCATGACAAGGTTTTTTGTGTCTCCGTTTGTTATTAAAAAATTTTCCGCACTGCTCTGATGATGAAAATTTGCCGCGAGATAAGCAAAGCCAACACATTCTTCATATGTAGAAAAAGCTCCATACCAATAGCCATTTTTTGTCTGTCCAAATTTATTCTTCGTTGCAGTGTCGAGAGGCGGATTATTTCTTGTAAGACACTTGCTTCCAGCGCTATGTATCGTTATATTTTTGTTAGTCCAACTTATATATAAATAAAATGGTTCCTTTGTATTATTTGCCGAGATAAAAGTATTGGCATCTGCCAATGATGCGTTTGCTGTATTTATATTTGCCATTTTTCTCTCCTTTATAAGATATATTACCAAGTATAACTTCTTGTATCTGTTTGTCAAGTTTATTTTATAAAATATTTTGTTTTATTTACGTAAATATTACGTAAATATTCTGGAAATTGATACAAAAATTTGTTGTTCAATATTGGCATCTTCACAAACTAAATAATTACATTCAGAAATCTTCCCCATGTACAATTGAAATTTAAAGGAATTATTACTATTAACTAATTCCCGGTGAAAAGCCAGGCTCTCCCGCAAACAATATCCGACCACAATTAAGAATTTATTTATTTTTATTTTAAGACCGCTCCGTCCTGATTCCAGTACAGCACATCATTTGCCGTCCCCTTCTTCCCCTCCCCCCTTTCAAAACCCCCCACACCCTATCTCAACACCCCTATTTAATTAGTCCACTATTGGAAGAAATCGGGAA
>Ga0222626_1000621_pt1 | contig 19250 bp, 14 predicted proteins | sample AntAcemetageno91_FD_179862 | JGI IMG/M metagenome (GOLD analysis project Ga0222626, IMG submission 179862) | Saline water microbial communities from Ace Lake, Antarctica - #91 | ecosystem: Environmental > Aquatic > Non-marine Saline and Alkaline > Saline | place: Antarctica: Ace Lake | collected...
CAATCCAAAAAAACGATTTCCGAAACGCCCTCGCTTTCCTGCCCGCACTTCGGTAGTCGCACCTCGCTGCAGATATTCACCCAGGACTGGCAAAGGGCAAATCATGCACCAAATCCTTCCCCCCAGAGGAACCAGGAAAAGCACGAGCATCGATATCCACACGATCCAGGTGAGCATAACCGCCACATTGCGGCCGCCCACTTTTGTACCGAAGAGGCCGGCCAGTACCATCACCGTAAGACCGGCCAGCACCGGAAGGGTACAAGTAAATTGGAGTGGCCTCCATTTGAGCAGCCTGTCGAGCAGAACAAATCGTTTATTCAGGTCTATGGGCGGTTGTGAGATGGTTTTCGGCTCATACGTTTCTCCTTTGACCCGCAACCAGCCTATGATGACAATAGCCAACAGAAGTCCCATGCTTCCTGCCAGCAGCCAGTTGGGACGAACAACCAAATCCCCCTGTTCGAATCCATGCATTGGACCGCAATAGACATGGCATCGAAACCTTGAAATAGATACCAGACTTCCCCAAAGACCGGTTAGACCGGCTTTGAGATGGATTTCTCGGGCATAAGAAGGCGCTTCGGTGGGCTGCAATGGGTTCCTAACCTCAACCGTCTCGCTGGCAGGAGTGATTTTTGCGTCGATCCGGTAATCTTGGAGAAAAAAACTATGGCCTGTGTCGCGGGTTGAAAACGTCAGTATAAGCTCGTCTCCGCGGTTCGCCCTAATGATAGCTGGCGAGGTCCCGTAACGAAACGCCTCAAGGTGTATCCTTCTCGTCGACGATGAGGGTGTGGTAAGCCACTCAATAAAAAGCGGCGCGCCAATGCAAACAAAAATAATAGCGCTATACAATATCCTGCGGCTTAGCATATAAACGGCCTGTCAAATGGCCGGGGTTGTTTTGCTTCCCGGTCAGAAATTACAATAAACAGATTTTCATGAACAGTACCGGTCAGGGTCGTGTCGACCCCCTCCCTAATCAAGAGTCTTATTTCTTGAAATAATATGCGTTTGGATATTCATAGTCAACTCCTTCGTTCGTGTACATATATGGTTATCAACCCACTTGAACAGTTCCTTTGCAACCTCCTTCATTTGTTAATAGTGGCAATCAAGATCCAATAAATAACAGGTTGACATTCATTGGCTTATGCGAATAATGACTTATCCAGTGATATTGGTGTACTTTTCATTAAATGAAATGGAGTCCAAATGAAATACCCACAAAGGCTGACCAAGGATATTATGCTTCTCGGAAACCAGTACTTCTCAATATACTTGATCCGGGGAAGACGTTCCCATACATTGATAGAATCGGGCATATCCTCAACCGCTGAGCAGATCATAAGCCAAATCAGGTCTCTTGACATGGATACGTCAAGGATACAGAACCTGCTCCTAACCCACGCACATGCTGATCACATCACCGGTGCTCCGTTTCTTAAAAGAATGATGCCCTGGCTTAAAGTGAAGACAGGACCGGAAACGGAACGGTTGTTAGCCAAGAAGAGTATCAGGAAGATCTTTTTAAAGGATGACCGGGAGATACGGACACGCCTTGCGGCGTTGGGTGCGGTAGAGAATTCACATTTTGACAAGCCTTCCCTGGAAAATATGATTGATGAAACCATAAGGCCAGGCCAGATTTTGGAATTAGATGGGAACCCGCTTGAAGTATTAGATGCCCCGGGACACTGCAAAGGAGGGATAGCCCTCTGGCAGCCAGAAACCAAGGTTCTCTTCTGTTCGGACTATCTTGGTTTCTATTTACCGCCTGACAGATTCGTGCCAAATTTCTATGTAGACTATGATGATTTCTCAGAGACTTTTGAATACCTTAGTGAATTGAAACCTGCCTGGATCTGCCCGGGTCACTGTGGAGCATATACCGGGGAAGATGCTATTCGCTTTATTGATAAATCAAGGGCTGAGGTCAAATGGGTTTACGATTATGTTGTCAATAATTGTCAAACTCCGGAGGAAATTGAAAGGGCAAAAGAATTTCTTTTTGACAGATATTATATTGGTGAAGCCACCATGTTTAGCGTCCAGAGTACACGTTACTGCATGGAACTCCTCATTCGCCGGATCTTGAGTTCAAAGACCATAGCTCAGTCGTAATAAGGAAGTCAGCTTTCCGTTCAGATGCTGTGGATAACCTCTCCGTCAACCACAGTCATGACAATGGGGATTTCAGGGATCGCATCAGGGTCTACTTGCCTCGGGTCTTCAGCCATAACTGTAAAATCGGCTCTTTTCCGACTTCGATACTTCCGTTCAGGGGTTCCATATTCGGCTTATTATGGGCCTTACGCTTGTTCTTCGAGAGTGATAAGGCTCACCGCTACATTTGACCTATAGCGTTAAGATCTTCTCCAGATGCGGATGGGTAGGCAAAAGAGGCACTGGACCCCTGAAAGGACCAGATGACTCTATCATATGTCGATGAATACTGCCAATAGGGGGATGACATGGAGGAAATTTTCTCCTGGCCCTGTGGGAGTGGAAGTCGACTTTGTCCAGGATAAAGAATTGGCAGATAAAAAAATGCAGGAGAAGTGTCAAACCGCTGTCGAACCATCCTCATTTTGGGCAGTTTTAAGTCATCCAAGGTATCGGAATTCATATTGTTTCCTCCCAATTGGTACTCTGTCAGCCCTCCTATCCCTTTTCCTCAAGGACTTGATTTAGAAACTGTGCTGTTGTAAAGATCTTGAATTTCTGAGCTCTCAGCTTGGCATTTTTTAGATTATGAACGCAGGAGTTGCATTCTGTCAGTAGCACTTCCGCCCCGGTTTCTTCCACTTCGTCCAGGCGTCTGCGCGCCATGGCAATGGAATTTTTGGCAAAGGCCCCTCGCACACCGCCCCCGGCTCCGCAACATAGGGCATTGGCCCGGTTATGTCTCATCTCCACAAAATTCGGCGCGATTTTCTGGATGATTTCCCGCGGCTCTTCATAAATACCGCAATGTCTCCCCAGATCGCACGGATCGTGGTAGGTGACCACCTTGTCCGTTTTGACGCCTAGATCAAAATCCTTCAGAAACTGGCTAACGTGGATGATGTTCACCCCTGCATTTTTGAGAGCGCTGTATTGGGTTTTGTTATTGAAGGTCCTTGAACAGTAGGGACATCCGGTAATCATTGTCCTGGCGCCCGTGGCAAGAATGAGATCCATATTCTTCTGGGCGAGTGTTTCATTGATCTGGAATCCCACATCTCCTAATGCGCCGCTGCAACAAACTTCATCGATGAGGGTATAGTCGACTTTCAGATGATCCATAATATTTAGAGTCGCCATGGTGGCCTCGTCTTCTCGGTAGGAACCCACGCACCCGATAAAAAAAACATATGCCGCCTTTTTGTTCCGTTCTCTTTCAAAATCTTCAGGTTCATCTTCCCCGTAGATATTGGTATGTTCCTGCAGAACCCGGTTCATCCCCTCAAAGGCCGGATGGCAGGTTCCCCTTTGAACCATGTCTTTCCTCACCTCTTTAATGATCTCCGGTGGGTCTACGCCTGAAGGGCACTGATCCGTACAGCTGGCGCAGGTCGTGCATTGGAATAGGGTTTCTGTCAGTTCGTCATTTAGATCAATGTTTCCGTCCATCACTTCTTTGAGGATCAACATCTTTCCCCGGGCATTAAGTGCCGGGCGTTTGGTGAGCCCCAACACCGGGCAAACGGCCCGGCAAAATCCACAGCTTGAACATCTGAGAACCTGATCCCGGAACTTTTTTTCAAATTCGTACTTCTCTTTCATTCACTCCTCCAGACCCATCTTTCCGGGATTGAGAATGTTATTAGGGTCAAAAGCCTGCTTTACTGAACGCATAACATCCATACTCACCTGGTCGTGCTCTAAGCCCATGAACGGTATCTTGGCTAATCCGATTCCATGCTCACCTGTCAGGGTCCCGCCCAGTTCAATGACCTTCTCAAACAGTTCGGCAGATGTCTCTTCGACTCGCTTGACCTCATCAGGATTGGTCCCGTCGAAACAGATCACAGGATGGAGGTTGCCGTCGCCGGCATGTCCAACGGTTGGAATTAGGAGATTATGTTTCTTGGCGAGTTCGGCGATTGACCATAGCATGTCCGGGACCTTAGACATGGGCACAGCCAAATCCTCTACAATCAGGTTATTGTTGATGCGGGCCAAGACTCCATAAGCCGATTTGCGAGCGGTCCACAGGGCTTCCGCCTCTTCCTTCGAGTCTGCCTGTCGGGTCGTGGTGGCATTGTTTTTTTTGAAGATGCTGACTATTTTGGCCATTTGAAAGTCAGTCTCCTCCCTGGTGTGTCCGTCGGTTTCAGCCACCAGCATGGCTTCCACCTCGGGTAGTCCCAGATCCGTATTCTCATTGATGGCAACCAGGCTCTGCTGATCTACCACTTCAAGGGCGCTGGGGATGATACCCGAATGCATGATTTCGCTCACTGCCCGCCCTGCATCCTCTAAGGTTTCAAAGGTGGCCATGGACGTAGAATTCATAGGTGGCTTCGGGTTAACCTTGAAGGTTATCTCAGTGACTACCCCCAGGGTCCCCTCGGAACCAACGAAGAGGCGTGTGAGATCGTAACCGGAAACGCTTTTCATGCACTTGGAACCTGTATGCAGGATTCGACCATCCGGCAGGACCACCTCCAATGCAAGGACATAGTCCTTTGTCGTGCCGTATTTAGCCCCCTTGATGCCGCCGGCATTTGTAGCAACGTTACCCCCTAAGGTACAGACCGAGCCACTTGCCGGGTCTGGTGGAAAAAAGAACCCGTGAGGGGAGAGCGCCCGGTCCAGGTCGGCGTAGACGACCCCTGGCTGGACCACGGCCAGGCGGTCTTCAATATTGATGTCGATGATTTTGTCCATACGTCCCAGATCAAGGATGAGGCCGCCCTTTTCCGGTACAGCCAACCCAGCCAGAGAAGTCCCGGCCCCCCTTGGCGTGACCGGAAACTTTTCCCGGTTTGCCAGTTTCATGATAGCTGAGATTTGTTCGGTATTGACCGGCCACACGGCTGCATCAGGTCTGTGTCGATGCTCTGAAGCATCTTTTGAGTAGGCGATGAGGTCGATCAGGGAGTCTGTAAAATTCTCCGCATCCACAATCTCCCTTAGGGCTTGTTTGATCGTTGTGTCCATGATTCACTCCAATATGCCGGTGCCAGCCACGAAGATGGGTATCCCACCGGGCAGACGACCCAGACATCCGAACTCAACGGTTCATTTTTTCCTCACAAAGATTGTGCACATAGCTCAATCATTCCCCTTTGTCCAATAAGTATGCACATACCAGCCTGTTAAAGGGGGCAAACCCGGTCATTCTCCCAAAACAACAAAGAACACGAAGCATTCAAAGAAATCGAATCTCTTCGTGTTCTTTATGTCCCTGGTGGGGATACCCAGCCGATTCTTGACACCCTGGTTACGGCTCAACCATTGCCTCTCACTTTCTCAGCAATCTCCATGAACTCCCCTTCGCTGAGGACTCTTTTTAAATCGTGAGATCTGAGCTTCACCTCTGCAAGGACCTCGAGGGCTTCATCTTCGTCCAGTTCCAGCCCTAATTTGTCACACCATACCCAGATATTATCCAGCCCGCTCTTTTTCCCCATGAGAATTTTCGGGGCTTCACGACCCACGAAGGCCGGATTCACCGGATACAAGATGGTGGGTTGATCGTCGTATGCGTTTCGAAACCATCCGGTGACGATCCCGGATTCAATACTGTAGGCACCATCCCCAATGAAGGGCCTGGAGGAGGGAACCTCGGTTCCGGAAAGCTCACGGACCAACTGCGAAAGCTCATTCATTTTGGAAAAATCAATCCCCACATCGATCCCGTACATGGTCAGGAGGGCCATGACCGTCTCTTCCATGGGCGTATTACCCGCACGCTCCCCGATACCGAGGACCGTAGTATGGATCACTTCTCCACCCGCTATAAGGGCATTGATGGTATTAGCCACGCCCAGACCAAAGTCGGAATGAAAGTGGATCTCCAGGGGCTTGGATATCCTCTCCTTCACCTTTTTTGTAAAGTAGGTTGCGGCCTGGGGATTGAGGACGCCAAAGGTGTCCACCAGGGTAAACGCATCCATATGGCCCTCGTCGGCCACCTTTTCCACCAGATTGAGTAGCCAGTTCATGTCGGATCTCGTGGCGTCAATGGTGAAAAACACCGTGTAAAGACCCTGCTCCCTGGCAAATGCCGTGGCCTTGATGGAGAGTTCTATTGCCTTTTCCATGGGCCACTTGTACCCTTTCTCAAGGAGGTGCTTGCTGGAAGGGATTTCGATGACGATACCGTCTACGCCACAGTCCGCCGCGAGCTGCACATCCTGCACCATGCACCTGCAAAAGCAGAAGATTTCAGATTCCAAACCCCTTTTAACGATTTCCCGGATCGCCTCCTCATCCCGCGGCGATACAGCAGGCATCCCGGTTTCGATACGATGGATGCCCACCTCTGAAAGCTTCTCGGCAATCCGGATTTTGTCATCCTTGGTAAAGATAATCCCCGCCTGTTGTTCTCCGTCCCGAAGGGTAACATCATGGATCTTTACCTTCTCAGGGATAATAAAATCTTTTTTGACCTCATCGAGGTAGTTCCAGGGGCTGACAAACCAATTGTCTGTTTTCCATGGTGTTTTAGTCAAGATTTTCATCCTCCCAAATTTTTAATATGCATGAACACGCATTTCTGAAAGAGCCCTTTTCGCGTAATAATTGAAGGCAATTGTAGCCAGCAAGACTATTCCCGGAACAACTCTTCGGATTTCAGGACTCACGCCCAGGATAAACGCAGCATTATTCAGACTTTCCACAAAAATAACACCGAAAAGAGTCCCCAAAATAACATTCTTTCCCTGAAAGATCACTGTACCCATCATGGCTGCTGCAAAGGCGGGAACCATGAACCGGTCTCCGATATCGACGGCTGCTGCGGATGCGCTGGCCGCCTGGAGCATACCACTCAGGGGACTTAGCAGGCCGCATATCATAAAGGCAAGCAGTGTGATCATCCTGATATTTACACCCGAAAGTCTGGCGGCTTCGATGTTGCCACCTACGAGGGTGATCTGGCGGCCCCATCGCGTCTTTTCCATGAACAGGTGGCAGAGAATAAAAGTACCCGCCATAAAGTAAACAGGCATCCGGATATTCAAAAGGGTCCCTCTACCGAGATACTCAAATTCCTGAGGTAGAATCTGCATGGATTGACCTCCTGACAACCAATATAGAAAGCCTCTCAGGAGAAATAATGTGCCAAGGGTCGCGATAAAGGAATTGATATATAAACGGGTGACCATTAACCCATTGAAGGCTCCAATGAGCAACCCTACTGAAATCCCGGCCACGATGCCCACCCATACTGGATACCCTACCTCTATCATGAGATAGGTGGACAGCATGGCGCCGTAACCGGCAATATTAGGAAAAGAGAGGTCCACCCCTCCGACTGCAAAGACAATGCTCAGACCGAAAGAGGCAAAAGAGACGAGGCTTGAAGTCAGCAGTATATCTGCCAGGTTGGCCGGACTCAGAAAAACAGGTTTATAAATGGCGATGGTCAGATAAACGAAAAAGAAAAACACGAAGACAGCATACCTGATAAGAAAAGAGGCAATGGCGTCTTTTCTGTCCAGTGCACGAATCTGTTTCCTATTAGAACTGGACTTGTTCAATTTCTCCCCTCTTGACTGTTGTTATCGCCACTGCAAGGATCAGAAAAAGCCCCTGTACCAGTGGTATGTAATAGAACTTGACCATATTGAGGGTCAACCCATTGATGATGGTATAAAAGAAAAGCGCCCCCAGGAGAGTTCCAGGGAAATTATACTTTCCCGCCTTGAAGGCCGCTGAACCTAAAAAAACAGCACCCAGAGCATAGATCAGAAGAAATCGCCCCGAGTAGACCATGGATCCGCCGATTCTCAGTGTTTCAATCAATCCGGTGAGTCCGAAGATAAGGCCCCCCGCGACAAAAGTTCCCCCCTTTAGCAGCTTGGTCTTCAAACCCACCTCTTTTACAGCTTCAAGGTTCTCTCCCAATGCCAGAATATATTGGCCTGTTCGGGTTCGGGTTTGAAAGAGCCAGCAGAGTAGAAAGAGGCCAAGCATGATGATGATGGGAACGGGCAGAGGGCCCGCATGGCCTTGAACGATTTGCAGAATGTTTTCGTCGTATTTATAAATCCAGTGGGTCACGCCGTGTCCGATGTAGCGTTCAAGACCCATGTAAATGAACCAGGCAGCCAATGTGACCATGAAGGAGGACATTCCTAACCCCACAACGAGTATTGCAATGCATAACCCGGATGCCATTCCAATAATCAGGCACACTAAGACAACCGAAACCGGTGAATATCCCGCCACGATCATTTTGAGCATCACCGCTCCGATCATCCCCGTCAAACCGGCATAGGAGAGGTCAATTTCTCCCATCATCATGATCAGGGTCAGCCCAAAGGCGCACACCCCTAAGGATGTGGTCTGAATTAAAATATTCTGAACATTGCCCCATCTGAGAAAATTCTCGGACCAAAGGGAGAAGACGATAATCGCCAAGAGGAATGCGAGGAGCAGACCGTAATTTGCGATGAACTTGTTCCAGTTATCCGTTTTTTGACTCATTGTCTTTTCCGCCCATTACATAAAATAGCAATTCATCCTTGGTCGTGTCTTTATTGATCACTTCCTTGACCAAGCGACCATCGAATATGACCAGGGTCCTGTCGCAAAACGCCAGGACTTCATCAAGTTCGTTAGAAATAAAGATCACTCCGGCGCCTTCTTTGGCAAGATCCACAATCATCTTGTAGATGTCGTGTTTCCCCCCCACATCAATGCCTTTGGTAGGTTCGTCGAACATATAGATCTTTGAGTCGCTCAGGAGCCATTTTCCGATGACCACCTTTTGTTGCGTACCGCCGCTCAGGAGCCGGGCTTCCTGTTCCGCGCTGGGGGTGGCCAATCTGAAATCCTTAATGGATTTCTCCACCGCCTCCTTTTCCTTGCGTTGTTTGATCCAAAACCCACCGGCACAGAATTTTTTCCTTAAGGATGCGAGGGTCATGTTCTTTCGTATGGATTCGGTTGTCACCAGCCCCTGCTTTCTTCTCTCTTCAGGAACCAATGCGATGCCGGCGTCGATGGCATCCCTGGGGTCCCTAATTTTCAGCTCCTCGCCTTGCATCCTGATGACTCCGGATTTCTTTCGATCCGCGCCAAAAATGGCCCTTGCTACCTCACTTTTTCCCGCGCCGATGCTTCCCACAATGCCGAGAATTTCTCCAGAGCGGAGATCAAATGAGATGTCCTTTGCCTTCGCCACCGGGTTGAGGTTCCTGACCGAAAGGACGACTTCGCCGATAGAAGATTCTTCCTTAGGGACCTGTTGCTTGAGTTCCCTTCCCACCATTTGTTTGACCAGTTCGGTCTGGGTCAGTTCCTGCACGGGCACTGTCAGGATCTTTTCTCCATCCCGCAAGACGGTAATCCGGTCGCAGATCCGGTATATTTCTTCCAATCGATGGGAAATATAGATGATGGTGATCCCTTTCTCTTTGCACCTGTCGAGAAAATCGAAAAGGACCTCTGTGGATTTCTGATCCAAGCGTGCAGTGGGTTCATCCAGAATGAGAAATCTGGGGTGTGCCACCAAGGCCCGTGCAACCGTGACGAGCTGCTGCTGGGAAGTGCTTAGTTCTTCAACCTTTGCGTCGAGGTCGATATCGGAAGATATTTCCCTCAGATAGGGGGCCGCCTTTTGCTTCAATTCCTTCCAATCAATGAATCCCAGTTTGTTAACTGGCTCCAGGCCCATGCAGACATTGTGGGCCACTGTAAAAATGGGCACCAGATTAAGGTCCTGATGAATCAGACTGAGGCCCAGGTTCCTGACCTGAGGGATGCCCATACCCTTGGCATTTTTTCCGTCGATATAGAGGCTGCCAGCATCTTCACTGTATTCCCTATAAAGAATCTTCATAAGGGTGGATTTTCCAGCGCCGTTTTCGCCTACCAAAGCATGGGTCTCGCCCTTTCTGACTTCAAAGTCCACATTATCCAAGGCGATCACACCTGGAAAATATTTCGAAATGAGGCTTGCCTTAATAACGACATCCTCACTGCCGTTTCGTGCAGTACCCATTTTCATCCTTCACACCGCATGAATAAGGGTTTTTTGGGCATCCCCGGCAGCACCTTTTAAGGTGCCTGCCAGGGATGTGCTATCTTCTACTTTCAAAAAAGTCCTTTTTTCCCTTTACCAGGGTCTCTTCTTCCCCTTGTGGAAGAACTCCCATGAGTCATTCAGTTCCAAAAGCACTTTCTGCTTGAAGGATTTGCTTGATCCAGTATTGGTGATCAGATGCGAGGGTACAAGATACAGGGTAGGCAGGGCAGCCTTAGCCTCCTGAACGGTCTTGAATTTCATCGCCTTTTCAAGAACTTCCGCTGCATATTCTCCCTGGTCTTTAGGGACGAGACCGAGAAGGGCTGTTCTGGGGGCATCCGGTTTGGCCATTTCCGCAAGGACCGGGCGATCGGCATCAGTGCAGACGACGACGACCTGTTTCTCCTTTTTCATGTCTTTAATGGCCTTGATCGCCCCCACGGCAGGCTGCCCCCAGGTGCAGAGTACGCCTTTTAGGTCTGGATGGGAACGCAGAGTTGCCTTAACAATGTCATAGGAATTATTGATGGCGTCTGAGGTGTCAACCTCATAAACGTCGGCAATTCTTTTGATCTCAGGGAAATTTTTCAAAACAAGCTCTCCGGAATCTCTTCGAACCACCAGTGAGTGCCAACCCGCTGCGTCCAAGATAATGTATTTTCCCTCACCGTGCATTTGGTTGACCATCCAGACGCCCATATTAACATTCCCTTCCCAACTGTCCGACATAACCGTGCAGACCGCGCCTGGCAGGAACATCTGCTGGCCAATGAGGGGGATATTTGCGTCCCATGCCTTCTTAGACACATCGACAAATGCGCCGCCTTCTCCACCCTTGATGATGATACCGTCGACCTTCATTTGTATGAAGTTTTCCACATCCGCCTTTTGCTGGTTCGTGGCTCCCTGGGCATTGGTGGATATGACCTTGTAGCCCCTGGACTCGAAATAATTTACAATGGCCTTGTCGGCGATAAAATTCCAGTCGTTTCCGAGCCACTGATTGGCCACACCTACAACTTTTTGCTTGGCCAAAACAGGCGTAACAAAACAGAAACAAAAGGTAAGAACCGTGAGCAACAAAAAGATTGACAAGCCCTTCAAACTGATTTTTCCCATGATAAAACCTCCGATTTTGTTAGAATTATTAATCCATGGCCCCAGACGTTGTTTGTTTTGGTTAACACCTCCTTTCTTTCCATATATTAGCATTATTAGCAGCACTATTCAGTCTGCCATTTGGATAGCATCCCTATAGCCCAAATCACCAAAAATGAAGCAAAGGACTAATGACTATACCACCTCTTATATCCAACTTTATTTTCTTGTCAAGTACTATTTTGATATATTCAAAGAAAAACCTGTCTCTCAAGCAGTACAACGAGAGCATGTTTATGTTCCAATCCTCATTATCGAGTTTATTCCCTTCAATTTCACACATAATAAATTAGAAAGCCGAATCTCGGGGTCTTCCTTCGGACGCTACGCCATTCCGCCGAGTTGCCATTTTGTCATCGCCTTTCCAACCAGAATCGCCATCCTAACTGGCGGACCCCATTTTCTAAATAATGAGAAGCTTTTGTAAATCGCAACAAACGCAAAAGTCTTTAATATTCAAGTTAAAACAAATGATTATATCACCGCAGCATTTGAATCTTCTCTTTGATTCATCCTTCGACCCGCAGAGATCAACGCCCAGATAGTTTTCAGACAGCCCTAACGTCACTTGCCCAAAATTTGAAGTTTACGATTAGGCACCTTGCTAATTAATCAATTCCTGGTTGTTCCCAGGCAACTATCGCCGGGCCAGAGTTTCTGCTTTGGTATCGACTTTTCAATTTGCACAATATCAAAAGATCTATGTTAAAAAAATATTAGAAATGCTGTTTTTTCTATTGACAATCTATATTTTCCTGTTGTAAAAAATTCTATAAGATGATCAGAGGTAAGACCACCGGATGACTTATATGAACTGATATGGTTGAGTTATATACACCTATAAAGGCTAAAAGGATTTCTGAAGAGATCGTGGAGCAGATCAAAGCCTTGATATTCAAGGGGAATCTGAAACCGGGTGAAGCTCTCCCACCAGAAAGGGCACTGGCCAACTCACTAAACGTAAGTAGGGTTTCCTTGAGGGAGGCCTTAAATACCCTGCAAGGTATGGGGTTGTTAGAGATTCAGCAGGGAAATCGAACTTGCGTACGCCCGATAACAACCCGATCCATACACGACCCATTAGTTTCATTCACCAAGAGCTCTCCTTCCAATATCTTGAAAGTATTTGAAATCAGAAAATACCTGGAAATAGGATCGGCCGCTTTGGCCGCTGAACGGGCAACCAGTGAAGAAATCGAGGTGATTGAAAAGATCTTGAAAGAGATGGAGGAGGATCTTAGAAAAAATCGATTGGGGGCAAAGGCTGATCTCGAATTCCATGCTGCTTTGGTTCAGGCAACCCATAACCAGGCCTATGCCCATATCATGAACACGATTCATGACCTCTTGCAGGCGGAACTCCGTATTGCCTGGGGTGGCGTTTTTAGAAAAAAAGACAAACGGAAAAAATTATTCCAGCAGCATAAAAACATACTTGAGGCGGTTAAGCAGCATGACCCGAAAAAGGGCTCTGATGAGGCCTTAATACACCTAAGGTTTGTTGAAGAAAACTGGCAAAATGCGTTACTCAAGCAGTAGTAATGCTTGAATTATAGTCACAGGAGCTGCGACACTTTGAAATATCACTTCCTAAATTATACTAAAGCTGTGATCTTAACCAAGATCCATACTCTCCGGAAGGCATGGACATTAATGGATTTTTTTGATTTGACAATCCTTAAATAGGTGGAAAAGATGGCTGATATAAACGTAGTGATCGACGATGAAAAGGTGAGCGGTCCTGAAGCAATGACGATCCTTGAGGCTGCCAGTGAAGCTGGCATTAACATCCCGACGCTCTGTCACAGTCCGGATTTGACGCCGGATGGCAACTGCCGGATCTGTGTGGTGGAGGTTGAAGGGACGCCAAGGCTGGTGGCCTCCTGCCACACGCCTATTACTGAAGGGATGGTGATTCAAACCCGATCACCCAAGGTTCTAGCGGCCAGGAAAACGGTGGTGGAGCTTCTGTTAGCCGGTCACACAGGGCCGTGCGTGACCGATGAATGCGCCAAAGACTGTGAGCTGCACAACCTTGCAGCGGAGTTAGAGGTAGGCCCACCCAGATTTCAGGTGAGGCAGCGACGTGCCTATCCCATAGAGGAGATAAGCCCCTATGTGCAAAGGGACATGGGCCGGTGCATTCTGTGCAGGCGTTGTGTCAGGGCCTGCACCGAGATCGCCAAGAAGAATGTTTTCAGCATGGCCTACCGGGGGTTCCGGTCCAAGGTGGTAGTGGATTGTGACGTTCCCCTGGACAAGGAGGAATGCCGGGACTGCGGCATCTGCATCGACTACTGCCCGACCAGTGCATTGACCAAACCGGATAAGGGGGTGTGTTGATATGGAGAGGAATGAACTGCTGAACATGATCAAGGAGGAACAGGAAAAAGGCGGACATGTATCTGAAGGGGCCATGGCCGGTATTGCCCAAACCCTGCAGTTGCCCATAGGGGATGTCTACGGGGTGACCACCTTCTATTCTTTTCTGTCCACCAAGCCGCTGGGCCGGCATGTGATCCGCATCTGCAAGAGTGTGCCCTGCTTTCTTCAAGACGGAGTGATGATGGCCGCGGCCATTGAAAAGGAGTTGGGTATTAGTCCGGGAGAAACGACCGCTGATGGCCGGTTTACTTTTGAACTGACCAACTGCATTGGGGCCTGCGACCAGGCCCCTGCCATGCTGGTAGATGATGAAGTGTATGGCGATCTGACGCCCGAGAAGATGGTGGAGATACTAAAATCATACGACTGATAATCTGGAGGACAATGCCGTGCCGGAGAAAAGGATTTTACTGAAAAACTGTGGGAAGATCGACCCCGGAGATATCCAGAGCTACGAGGGACAGGGCGGGTTCAAGGCCCTGGAAAAGACCCTTGGGATGTCGCCCGATGCGGTGATCGCCGAGGTCAAAGCCTCGGGACTTCGGGGCCGCGGGGGGGCCGGATTTCCCTGCGGGGCCAAATGGGAACTGGCCCGGAAATCCCCCGGGGATGAAAAGTACCTCATCTGTAACGCCGACGAGGGGGAGGTGGGGACGTTCAAGGACCGCTATATCCTGCAGCACGACCCCTTCTCCCTGTTGGAAGGGATGGCCATTTCGGCCTATGCCATCGGTGCGAAAAAGGCCTACATCTATCTTCGTGCCGAATACCGCTATCTCCTGGAAGGGCTCTTGAAGGCCGTTTCACAGGCCAAAGAGAGGGAATACCTCAAGGACCTTGAGATCGAGATCCGGGAAGGTGCCGGGGCCTATATCTGCGGAGAGGAATCGGCCCTGATGAATTCCATAGAGGGCAAACGTGGGGAATCGAGATTCCGGCCGCCCTTCCCTCCCGAAAGCGGTCTCTTTGAAAAGCCGACCATCATCAACAACGTGGAAACCCTGGTGAACATTGCCCACATCATTCTAAAGGGGGGCACCGGGTACGCCGCCCTGGGCACGGAGCAGAGCAAGGGGACCAAGCTGTTCTGTGTGAGCGGGGATGTAGAAAGGCCCGGGGTCTACGAGATGGAGCTTGGGTGCGACCTCCGGGAACTGGTGGTGGACCTGGCCGGTGCCGAGGACGTTGGATGGGTGCAGGTGGGGGGATCCACCGGTGCCATCATCCCTGGCGAAATGCTCCAAACGCCTCTGTCCTATGAAACGGTGCTGGGTTCGGGTGCGGTGATGGTATTTAATGAAAGCAGGGACGTGGTGGATTTTGTGTACCGGACCATGGAATTTCTGAACGAGGAGTCCTGCGGCAAGTGCACCCCCTGCCGGGAGGGGACCGAGGTGATGGTGGAGATTCTGGGGCGACTCAATAGGGGTGAAGGGGTAGAGGAAGACATCCCCGTGCTGGAGGAACTGAGCCGGACCATGATGCTCTCCTCCCTGTGCGGTCTGGGGCAGACGGCCCCTGTGCCGGTGCTGGACTCCCTCAAATATTTCAAGAAAGACTATGAAAACCGCATCAGCCAGTCGGTCTTTTTAAGGAGTCTCAAGACCGTAAACGGTTAAGTCTGGATGCTGGATACTGGTTTCTGGATACTGGTTTCTTGTGGAAGATCCTTACGTTAAGTGAAGGGAATAAGGGGTTTTCTTCTGTTTTGACAAAAAACATGGAAGAGCTTTCTGACTGATGATACTGAAGGCGGAATTTCCGTTTTGCCCCAACCAGCATTAAGCATCAAGCATCCAGTATCAAGCAAGGAGGTCGTAAAAAATGGAAGAGCAAACGAGCAAATATCTGTGTCCCTATTGCAGCACGAAATTTGAGGCATTTGAGGACCTGAAAAATCATGCCCTGACAGCACACGCTGGCGAGCCGGCGCCTATGCCGGAGGGGATGATCCGGTTGACCATCAACGGGGACGAATACCAGATCCAGGTGCAACCGGAGTGGACCCTGAACTACCTGATCCACGACAAGCTGGGGCTTACCTCCCCCAAGATGTTCTGCGACCGGGGGGCCTGCGGATCATGCACGGTGATCATGAACGAAAGGCCGATCCTTTCCTGCATGACCCTGGCCATCGAGTGCGATGGGAGCACCATCGAGACGGCGGAGGGAATTGCCGATGCCGGACACCCGCTCGTGGAGGCCTATGTGAAGCATCACGCCATGCAGTGCGGCTACTGTACCCCCGGCTTCATCACCACGGCCAAGGCCTTGCTGGACCGCAATCCCGACCCGAAAGAGGAAGAGATCAGGGAGGCCCTGGGCGGCAACCTCTGCCGGTGCGGGACTTACCCGCAGCATCCAAAGGCCATCATGGAGGCCGCCGAGAAACTGGGACACAAGGAAGGAGCGAAATAGGATGAGCGTACAAACAGAATACGACCGGATGATTGAAATGGAGGATAATGTCGGGTTTGACAAATACCCTCTTAAAGATTTCGATCAAATTGGCAAAAAGGATATTCGGCGGCTGGACGGCACGGAAAAGGCAAGCGGAAGGGCCGAATACACCATGGACGTCCAGTTACCCGGAATGCTTTATCTGAAATTCCTGACGTCCCCCTATCCCCATGCGGAAATCAAGCATATGGATACCAGTAGAGCGGAGGCGCTGCCCGGCGTACGGGGCATCCTGAGATACGACGACCCTGAACTGCCGGATGTGGCCGATCTGGGAGGGCACGGCCCCACGGCCATAGCCCCCATTCCAAAGGTCGCCCATTTCGAAGGAGAGCCCACAGGGGCTGCCGTGGTTGCGGACACCGAGCATATCGCCGATGAGGCCCTCAGACTGATCCAGGTGAAGTGGGAGCAACGCCCCTTTCTTTTGAATGTGGAAGAGGCATTGAAACCTGACGCGCCCCTGGCCCATCCCGAGGATTTTCCCGATGGAAATCTAGAGGTGGAGCACGTGGAAGGGCATGGGGACGTGGAGAAGGGCTTTAAAGAAGCGGACAGGGTGTTGGAATTCAAGGCCACCCGGCGGCTACATACCTATGTCTCTCCGGAAAGACCCTGTGGCGTGGTCCGTTGGAACGGCGACTATCCGGAATTCTGGCTCAAGCATCAACGGCCCCATGAAAACAAACGGGCCATTTCCTCGTGGTTCGAACACATCCCCATGAACCGGATCGAAATGCATATGCTCTATCAAGGTGCCACCTTTGGAGGCTGGACCCAGTTCTACTGGAACCAGGGCCCCATGTATTGTGCCGCGGTGATGGCCAAACGAACCGGACATCCGGTGAAGTACGTATTTGACCGGCGAGGAGACTTTTACGGCGGATCCATGGATGAGGGGGACTACTACTTCAAAGTGGGTTTCAACAATGATGGAAGGATTCTTGCTGTGGAGGCCAAGGGCCACTTTGCTAATCCCCAGTGGGAAGGGTTCGGGCCAGGCACCCACTTTGAGGACAATACCCAAATCCCCAATCTTAATGCGCCCAGAATGGTCATTAAGGTCAACAAGGGGCCCAACACCGCTGTGCGATGCGAACACCTCCCCAACACCATGGCCTTTACCCTCGTGATGGATCGTGTGGCCGCAGAACTGGGAATGGATCCCATCGATGTAGCCATCAAGAACGACGGGGCCAAAGGGCACGATATGGAATGGCTCACCGAGCGCAAGGAGGAAGCGGATTTTACACCGAGGGACAGCCTCAAAGAGTGCCTGGAGAAAGGGAAAGCCGCCGTAGGCTGGGAAGACAAATGGCATCCACCCGGAGCCGGAAAACTTCCCAACGGGAAGATGCATGGTATCGGGTTCACTTGGAACCATGAGTGGGATGATTCCTGCGGTTCCGGCGAGATCGCCATGAGGCTGGAGCGAAATGACGGCACCGTAAGCATCCTGGGAATGCGGTGTGACAACGGTGTGAACGCCGAGACCGGTTATTGCCAGATTGCCGCCAATGAACTGGGGATGCGCATGGAAGATCTGTTTTATCGACCCCACACGGACACCGGTTTCTTTCCCATGTGCCCTGACTCCTCCACAAACACCGGTGTTAATGGTTGGGCCGTCCGGCATTGCGCCAGACTCCTCAAGGCCAAAATCCTGGAAGCGGCCACAAGCCCGAGGGCGGTGACCCAAAGGGGAATGTATCCGCCCCTTTTCCCGGATATGAAACCGGAAGATCTGGATATCAAGGATAGCGTTATCTTTGTCAAGGCCGATCCCTCACAGAAACTCTCGCTGGCTGACTTGGTTGGCCCCTCTGCAGAGGCGGGCCCCCTGTCATTTCATGAGTTGTACGGGGCTGAGAGACACCCCTTTAGCGTCCCGATCTTCGCACACAGTTACCAGGCCCAGATCGGTTGTTATGCCGGATTTCGTCCCAAATTCTGTCGGCAGGTCCATTTTATGGAAGTGGAAATCGATCCGGAGACAGGGGAAATCGAGGTAACCCATGTGGTGAACGTCAACGACGTGGGAAAGGTGATCAGTCCTGAATCCTGCGCAGGCCAGCAATACGGCGGCACCTATATGGGTGTGGGGAGAGCGCTGTTTGAAGAAGTTGTCCATGACCCGGCCACCGGTGTCATGTTGAACGGCAACCTCTTGGACTATAAAATCGCAACCATAGAAGATTGTCAGACCATCGATACACACCTGGTGGAGACCCAACAGGGGTATGGCCCTTACGGCGCCACCGGCATCGGTGAAGACATTGCCACGGTCATTCCCGCCTTGTTGGGACCGGCCGTATATAACGCCATCGGTGAATGGATCTACGAATTTCCAATCACGCCGGAGAGGGTGTTAAAAGCATTGGGCAAGATATAGGGGGAAGAGAATGAAGACCTTTACACATTTCAACGCATCGACCATAGACGAAGCCGTTTCACTCCTGAGACGATACCAGGGCAAGGCAAACCTCATCGCAGGAGGGACCGACATCCTGGGCAAAATGAAGGACCGGATCCTGCCCGGCTATCCCGAGGCCCTCATCAACCTGAAGACCATTCCCGGTCTGGATGCCATCCAGGAAGAAGATAATATCTTCAAAATCGGCTCCCTGGCCATCCTGGAGGACATCGCCCACCATGAAACCGTAAAGACCCGATACGGAGCCCTGGCCGAGGCTGCCCGAAGGACCGCCTCACCCCACCTGAGGGAGATGGGCACCATCGGCGGCAACATCTGCCAGGACATCCGATGCTGGTACTACCGGAATCCGGAGAACCGGTTCCCCTGTCTGAGAAAGGGCGGCGGCCGGTGTTACGCCCTTGAGGGAGACACCCGGTATCATTCCATTTTTGGCGGCAGCGTGGATGAAGGATGCATCGCCGTCCATCCCAGCGATACGGCCCCGGCCCTGATCGCCCTGGATGCCCGGATCAAGACATCCAAACGGACCATCCGGGCAGAGGATTTCTTCCAGGTGGAGGTGTCAAGGACAACCGTGCTGGAGGATGATGAAATCGTGACGGAGATTCAGATTCCGACACC